>JACCDG010724781.1_pt1 | contig 55163 bp, 54 predicted proteins | sample 7442471 | NCBI WGS metagenome assembly JACCDG01 (sample SAMN15323444, study PRJNA562643) | freshwater metagenome | isolation source: river surface water | place: USA:Blue River Watershed | collected 2017-08-17 | reverse complement strand
ACTGTACTCAGTCTGTAGGAAATCGCAGTACTGAGGTTTAGCAAAACCGAATGTAGTAGGAACAAAAGTTCGAATATCACAAGGTACAATGTTTCTAATTAAATATTGGGGTATCGTCTAATGGTAGAACATCAGCTAGCGTAGTTTACGGAGCGATAAAATACAGAGGTCCTGAATCAGGACCAAAACATTAGCAGATATGCTTGATATGTTAAAGTAAATAAAATATTGGGGTATCGTCTAATGGTAGGACATCAGGTTTTGGTCCTGAGTATCGAGGTTCGAGTCCTTGTACCCCAGCCAAGTTGAGCCAAGTTCTGGCGACTGAAGAGCATAATGATTAATTTTAAATATTCAATAGTGTGGGGTACAACTTTTGCAAATATAAAGTCACTTTTGGATCAAACTGAAGAGTTGTATCTAGGTCTCTTTATTCATTCACTTAGATACGATAATGAAAAAAAAGGAGCTGAAGAAAAGAAAAAGTATCTTGATTCAATTAAGGTTCAAATAAATAAAATTAATAAGGAGGTTAAAGCATTTAACGCTTTTAGAGAGATTTCATTTGGTAGGAATTCAAAATTAACAAAGCTTACCCCAATTAACTTTTCTCACATAAAAACAGTCATTAATAAACATAAAGGAGATTACCCTACAGAAAATGGACTTGCAGGTGTAGTCAAAGAATCTATCGGGGCGTCCAGCTCCGCTTCTTCGTTGTCGAGAAAGCACACTGCATTACTTCTTAAAAACATTCTATTTCCGTTAAGACAAGACCTTTCTAGATTTGTAGAGAGTTTGGAAACCTTTGAAAATCCTTATTTAGATTTTATTAAATCAAAGAATAAACTCCGCCCATTTATTTCAAAAGAGATAGAAAAATCAAAAGTCTGTTATTCTGTGAATTTAAAATCAGAAGCGGTATTTATTATTGGCCGCTTATTAGAAAACCAATGCCATGAATGGTTATTACAATTGAAGAAGGAAGGGAATTTAAAACTGAAAGAAAAAAGTATTAAGACAATTGAAAAATTTGACTTCGACACGAAATTAAATTATCTGCATAATGTTCTTAAAAAAATTTCTCCAAGTCAATACTCAAAAGCGATGGCTTTAAAATGGGATAGAAATTCTTTTGGTCATAAAATTGGAAGACAAATTTTACTAAGTAAAGATATTGAATCTAATATTAAAACTGGAATTAATTTAATAATATTTTTCGAATTAAAAATTAACAAAAAATAAAGAAAGTTGGTATGGTAAATTAGAATTTATCTAAAAATCTTACCAACAAAGTTAATAAAAAGTTCAATTTAAGGAATTTCTTATATGGGCAAACTCGCCTAAATATAATCTTTCCGAGGAGCTTAGATTTCAAATCTAATTAACTTCTCAAAAGTACTTGTGTGGCAAGGTGTGAAAAAGTACGAGCCCGATGAGGAACATCCAATTAATCCTAAATAAGTGAAAGAATTTTTTTATATACCGACTTGTATTCTGCAGTTACAAGTCCTGGAACAAATTTCTTTTTTTCTTCATCAGAAAGAGTAAACAAAGAATTGATATCATAAACTACAAATCCTTGGGACTGCCCTAGTTCTGTTTTTAAGTCTTTCACGTCCCCACGGTAACAATATGCATATGTGTTTCGTCTAGGATGATTGATAGTATGAGTAACTTCATCGGCAGAATTTGAAATGGCAGTCATGATAAAAGTAACATCATCTATTGATTCTATGTCAATCCCTAGTTCCTCTTTACACTCACGAAGTACTGCTTCCTCGTAACTTTCTCCGAGATCAACATGCCCACCCACCGATGCATCTAATTTATCCGGGAAAGTATCTTTAGTTTTAGATCTATGTTGAAAAATCAACTTCCTTTCAGGAGTAAACAACCAAATATGTATCTCCTTATGAAGAAGACCTTTTGTATGAATATCTTTACGAGTAGCCTCATATAATGTTTCACCTTCCTCATTAATAACTTCAAGTATTTCTTCTTTCATGGATATATTATACCTCAAACTTGTTCCAACATCATCCCGCAGCCCCAGCTTTAGTAAATACAAAACAAAAGTCCGCCAAAGCAGACTTTTGGCGGACAAAGCGGAAGATCATACAACATCGAAATCCAAGATTTGCTGGATCGCTTTGTACCCCACGAGAGCCACAAGCGCTTGCAGTCTTTGCTGGGTTTCCAGATCGTAGACCTTGACCACAAACCATGTCTTCGTGCCAGTGAGCAGGTCACGCTCCACGATTTGATCGACCTGAGGTTCATTGTCAAACTGACCATGAATCACTCGATACCAGCTCTTTGACGCATCCCGGACAAGAACAAACATCATTCTGGGCATAGTTAAGCCCTCCTTTCGAATTATATAGTATAATTATTTATGATACTTGTCAAGTAAAACTGTTCCAGCATCGTCACCTAAAGGTACTTCTATTTTCTCCTGCTTGATTACAAGCTAAGAAAATATGTCGCCCACAGCTACCGCAATACCTACGTTCATGTATATACTTACGTAAGTGAGTCCAAGTTTTTAATTTTATTGATATACTTAAAATATATAATCTAATTCAAAAAATACTATGGCAAAATATGTAGATGGATTCGTACTCACAATTAAAAAAGATAAACGTGCTACTTATAAGAAAATGGCACAAGAAGGAAAGTCCACATGGATGAAGTTTGGTGCACTTTCGTATATGGAGTGTCGTGCTGATGATGTGACACCAGGTCATGTTGTCTTTACATTTCCAAAGATGGCAAAAGCAAAAGAAGATGAAGAAGTATGGTTCTCATTTATAACTTTTAACTCAAAGAAACATCGCAATGAAGTGAACAAGAAAGTGATGGAATTCTTCGACAAGAAATATGCTGGAAAAAACCAAGACATGCCTTTTGATATGAAGCGATTCGCATATGGAGGATTCACTGTTGAAGTTGAAGGCTAGAGAAGCTTGTTTGAAATTCTTCCCACAAGACCGATATTTAATAACTATTTTTAATAGTACAACTAAAAAAATCTTATCATGCAATATGATACACTAAAGTATATGAAAAATTTCACAGTTATATACATGGCACCAGCATTAGTTATGGAGGAATGGATGAAGAAACCAGAAGCAGAGCGCAAGGAAGCTGAAACAAAGATGAAAGCAGACTGGGATGGGTGGGTAGCTGCACACAAAGAGGCAATATTAAATACGATTGCTCTTGGAAAAACAAAACGTGTGAGTGCGTCCGGTGTAGTAGATGTAAAAAACGACATGATGATGTCTTCATACGTACAAGGAGAATCTGCAGAAGCTGTTGCAGAACTTTTTAAAGATCATCCTCACTTCACTATCCCTGGAGCAACTATTGAGATAATGGAAGCACGTCAACTATAATTAATTACAATTACTTTTGATTATAGACACACTTTTTTAATTTTAAAATACAAGTACTGTTGAGTTATATTCTTATCTTTAATGATAGCTTATTTCTCGTATATACTAAGGTTATGTACTTCAAGTCAAAAAAGATTTCATCACTCATTTTAACTATAACAGCTATTGCATGTTCTAGAACAATGTTAGTGTCTATCGATGATCCCGAAGGTCCAAATCTTCTGATAGTTATGGTGATGGCCGCCTTCATATATTTTTTATCTTTGGCAATATATGTGTACAGCCTCAAAGTAGTGAGCGTATCTCAATATTTTTCTCTTACGCAGCTTTCAGGTATTAAGAGACTTATTATAATTATTTTTATTCAAATACTAACAGCTGCCACTTTTTATTTTTGTTTACGTTAAAGCCCAACTTCCTCAAAGACTTCTAGCTAGTGATATACTAATATAATGGAAAAAATAAAAATAGAAAATCGAACATTGTCAGGAGGTGTTTGGATAATGGGTTGGCTGTTTACTCTTGGATATCTTCATTTAGAGTTCTTTTGGAAAGGAATACTTGCACTCTTGCTGTGGCCATACTACTTAGGAATCGCGCTAAGTTAAAAAATAAAAATCACTTCCGTAAAATCTTCTCCATTGCTTTCCCTTTTGCTAACTCATCAACTAATTTATCTAGATAGCGAACAGCTTGCATGATTGGATCTTCAATATCTTCTACTCGAATGCCACACACAACTCCTGTAATCAAGGTACGTGCAGGATTGAGCTTGGGAGCATCTGTAAAAAATGTTTCGAAGTCTGTTTGTTTTTTTATTTGTGCATCTAGTTGTTTCTGACTATACCCTGTTAGCCAACAAATAACTTCATCAACTTCCTTTTTGGTTCGTCCTTTTTTCTCTACTTTTATGATATAGAGTGGATAGACCCGCGCAAAGCTCATCGAGTAAACTCGATGTTTTGTTGAGATGTCTTTCTGCTTCATGATTTCTAAATTGTACCATGTATATTATAAGGTTGTACGTATCGGATTACTAAGAAATGATACACTCAATTACATATGTATTTCGTTTATATTCTTGAGTGCGCAGATACAACGCTCTACACTGGAAGCACAAATAATCTAGAGAAGAGACTACACCAGCATAACAATTTAAAACGTGGAGCCCACTATACAAAAATTCGTAGACCAGTGGTTCTTAAATACGAGGAACATTTTGATACGCTACGGGAAGCAAAGCAAAGAGAAGCAGAGCTCAAAAAATGGACCAGAGAAAAAAAGCTTATGTTATTTAATTAATAGTCTGAAGAATTGACTACGGTAACTGACTTGTTCCTTTTTTACAAACGAATATACTGAACTTATGAGTACAGCAAGCACTAAACTAATACGAGAAACCAAGGAGCAAAAAGCACCACTTGATCTTCGTAAGGCTTTGGCAGCAAATCCTACCCTTGAAGCAAAATGGAGCGATCTTACTCCAATAGCACGGAGAGATTTTGTCAGCTGGATAGAGGGAGCTAAACAACCAGAAACTCGTGCGCGACGAATTGCGATAACCTGCGACAAGCTTGCTTCCGGAAAACGACGCCCCTGCTGCTACGCGGTAGTACCAATGAATCTCTATTCAGCACTTAACAAAACACCAAAAGCAAAAGCTATATGGAAAGACCTTACTCCTACAGAGCGTAGAGATTTTGTTGAATGGATACATGAAATAAAAAATAAAGAAGAACTTAGACTCCGAATTGAGAAGGTTTGTCTTATGCTTGCATCCAAAAAGCGATCCCCTTATCTACTTTAAAAAACAGTTTCAACATATTTCTAAAAGGAGCTTGCTTTTGCCTTTATTGTGCTATTATCAAGATACACCTGAAGAACGTTTGAATATTCTTCATCTCTCGTGGAGACGACTCTACTTCCTCTGTTCAAAATATTTTTTCATAAATATCGAGTACAAGTTTTACTTATATGTTGAATAAGTGTTTTAGCTACCTCAGAGAAAGTTGTTCGTTCGGATTTGTATGTATCTCTTCAGTAGGCGGGCAGATCGATCAACGAGATTTGCTCGCCTGCCGAGGAGATAACTTGCGACCTCTAGCTCTTATACTGTGTATCTTTATCTTACAAGAAGACTATACTTGAATATATGCGAAGACTACTCATTACAATTGGACAAGGTGGAGCTTTTCTTGCTGTATGTGTCTTGATTATTTTTTTGCTTATCACAATAGAATCCTATCAATATATCAAAACAGACACCCAATCACTTCCAAAAGCACAAACAGCTCTTGTGCTTGGTGCAGGACTATCAACAAGCGGAACAGTATCTCCTATTTTTAGAGATAGAATAGACACAGCTGTTTTGCTCTATCTGAATGGAAAAGTGCAAACAATTCTCGTAAGTGGAGACGACGGGACAGCAACACATAATGAAGTCACCCCTGCAAGAGAATACCTCCTCACGCAAGGAGTTTTTGATAATGATATTTTTTTAGATCATGCAGGGTTTGATACCTACAGCAGTATGTACAGGGCACGCGAAGTATTCCGTGTTGAATCGGCAATTATTGTGACACAATCTTTTCACTTGCCTCGAGCAATATTCATCGCGCGTAGATTAGGTATTGATGCGTATGGTGCACCATCTGATCAACATTGGTATAGTTTTAAAAATAATATACGAGAAGTTTTTGCTAATGTAAAAGCATTCTTTGATGTAACATTCAAGCGAATACCAAAATATCTTGGTGAAGAAATTCCTATTACTGAAAATAATACCGAGTCTCCATAGTTATTACAGTAACCCTAAAAAAACAAAATCCTCATATGAGGATTTTGTTTTTGTCACTTTTTTATACTTTTATTGATTAGTATAGAATGTATTGTTTGGACCATAAACACTTACATTTCCTGTGAGATCAGTTGCAACGAGCACATACCAATACTTAGTATTTGGTTGTAGATTCATTATTGTAACTTGTTGTGATGTACGAGCCAAGTTATCATTAGTGATTGAATATCCATTTGTAGAACCAAATCCTACTGAATTAATATCTCCCTCATTCATAGTAATAGGAGCTGTGTTATAAAACACTTTTGCGCTAGCTATTTCATTTGTATTCCATGTGAAGGTTGCTGATGTTTGTGTCACTGTTCTATTAACAGCTGTAAACTGTGGTCCTGACATATCACCTAGTGATACACCTCCTGACCATCCTCCACTGTTAATAAGCACATTGATAGCATCTCTTGTTGATGGACCAACACGACCAAATCCTGTTGTTGCTGCAGACCCAGAACTCACAATACCTTTTTGTATTTGAAATCTTTGGACAGCAGAACGAGAAAGTGCACCGTAGTACCCTGTAATCAAACCTTCTGGATAAATTGAAGCATTATCTTTGAAGAATGTCTGTAGATCTGTTACATCTGCGTTAGTTTCTCCAAAGTCTAACTGTGTGTCAACAGTGTTGTATGCATACACCTGAGATGTAATCATCACTGAAGCAAGAATTCCAATAATACCCAGTGAACGAGAACTTTGTGTTATTTTTTTCATATATGAATGTATTTGAAATATGAATCACATATTTCGTTAAGAGCTCTTAAAGAAGGTTTATTAAACCTAGATAACTTGTCTCCATATTTCTCCTTAAAAAGTAATGTTTTTTTAATGTATACCTGTGAAATATCGAGATTACGAAGATATTTTGATTATAAATATTTGAACAATAGAAGTAGAATTTTTCTACTAGAGATGAAAGATATTCAACGTCCTTCAGGTGTATACTCACTATGCACCTTATTCTTAACAAATGCAAGTTTATTAAGGACAATCTTTTTAATGAATTTTTAATGAAAGATAACCTTTTACAAGAATTACTTGTATATTTCAACCATCCGAATGTGCTATGTGCAACGTGCTTAACTCGTACACCTCCTCTACTATATATAACAGGCCATGTAAAATAGTTGTGACAGGTACATTTATGGCTACACGCAAAAAATTAGTCACATGTATTTAGGTACAATTTTGTTACACTTACTCTTATATGAATAAAATAATAACTGTCGAAATACTGGTACAGAGTGAACTGGCAACTGTATGGGAATTTTGGACTAATCCAGACCATATTACAAAATGGTTACATGCAAGTGATGACTGGGAATGTCCTTACGCAGAAAATGTCGTCCAAATTGGAGGAAAATTTTTATCAAGAATGAGCGCCAAAGATGGTTCAACGTCATTTGATTTTAGTGGTGAATATACAGATGTTGTTCTCTGTAAGAAACTTGCATATACAATTGAAGGTGGACGAACTGTAGCAGTTTCTTTTAAAGAAGTAGAGAACGGGGTGCTAGTTACTGAATCTTTTGAAATTGAAACAATTAATCCCGAGGAACATCAGCGTGATGGCTGGCAAGCAATTCTGGAGAATTTTAAAAAATATACAGAACAATCAGCAAAAAAATAATACACCTACGCAATTCAATTACTAAAAAAGATGTATACTTATCAACATATGCAACAAAGAATACTTATCGGTACGGTTACATTAGGAGCATTGCTTCTTATGGGGAAAAATTATATTAATAATGAACACCGACCACACGTCAACAAACCACCAGTGGTTGCAACATCAACACAAGGAGAGCCGACAGGTGGAACAGGAAGTGACGGGGTTCCAACTAGTGATAAACCAGAGAGGCTTTCGCTTCGTGGCTCACAGATTATAGACCACAATGGAAATGAAATAATGCTCCGAGGATTCAACTGGGGATCATGGGGCACAGCGCAGGCACAAGATGCAAAAGATCATGTAGCTCAAGGAGCGAACGTTGTTCGTATGCCGCTACGTTGGTGGGGAGATTATGCAAGAACTGATGTTGATAGTCGTGATGATGCCGCACCTGGACATATCAATCCAGCTAATCTAAAAAAACTTGATGAGTACGTATCATGGGCGTCAAAGGAGCAACTTTGGATTGATCTATTTATTGACTCTGACTGTGGGCAAAATGGCACACAAGAAGGTGGACTAGAAGCAGCCTATTGTGACCCAACTCACATATATGGAACTAAGGGGCACAACTTTTGGACAGATCCAGCTATGCGTAAAGAATTTATTGAAGTATGGAAGTTCGTCGCCAACCGCTACAAAAATACTCCGTATATAGGTATGTATGAGATTCTCCCTGAGCCGGGTGCGCCGGGAGCAACTCAAGCTCAAGTAACAGAATTCTATAAAGAACTTATAGCGGCAATACGTTCTGTTGATCCTACCACCCCTATTCTTATAGGTGCAGGAAATGGATACAATATCAAACGTGCAGCTGATGCATATATTCCAAATACAACAGGAATTATATACACCGGAAATTTGTTTATTTATACAGCAAAAACAAAAGATGCAAATATTGCAGAACTTGCGGTACGATTACAAGGTTTAACTGCTTTACGAGATACACATAATGTTCCTATCTTTGTACAACAAACTGGAGCACGTTCAGGGGATGATCCAGACCTTGCATATACACATGCCCTTCTTTCTCTTCTTAACAAGAATAATGTTGGTTGGACATGGTGGACATATAGACAAGATGGACCGTACCCAGATGGATATGGGATCTTGTATCCAAACAAAACTTCTGCATGGATAACAAAAAATAACGTACTTAGTGTAATCACAAAATATCTACAAGAATAGTTTACTCAACAAAAAACAAAGAAGCCATGCTCGGAGGCATGGCTTTTTATTTTCTATTCTTGACTGTTTTTGTTTTAGTCTTTTTGTTCGACTTGATCAAGGTACTTCATCAGATGAAGTCCAAGCGGCATGATAACCGCACACGAAACAAGAACGCCGATGATCAGCGGGAAAAGGGCGTGCCCTTTTGCGATTCGTTGAAATCTAGAAACCATTCTAAAGAACTACCAAAAAGTTGCACGAAGTATGATAGTACCACACTTCTTAAAGAAAACAAAAAAATATCCACTGTATTAGATACCTTATTCTCAGTAGATGCTATACTTCTAAAAATATGGAGCATAAAAATACAAAATCTTCTTTGCAGAATATACTTCCTGCTTGGACAGTGTTTATCATACTCGGAAGTGCGCTTATCTATGCGATGCTACAAATTTCTACACTCATTGCCCGTGTAGACTCGCTCACTCTTGAACTAGCAACGACATCTGAAACACTTTCTCACAACAAAGATCAGTTCTCAAAAAAGTTTACAGAACTTGATAAACAAACGGCAGGACTCAATGACACTCTCACTAACACTAAACGACATATTGACGCTGTAAAAAACCAAGTTGGTGGAGTTGCTGAAACAGTTGGTTCTATTTCTGGAACTGTCACCAATCTCCAAAAATTAGCTCAGGTAGATCCTCAACTTCTTAAAAAATATTCTAAAGTATACTTTTTAAGCGATAACTACTCCCCTGCACACGTGACAACATTACCAACTGAATACACCTACAGCTCAGCACGTAGTGAACAGTTTCTTTCCGAGTCTTGGCCATTTCTTAAAAATTTAATTGATCAAGCAAAAGTAGATGGCGTGCCAATTTATGTAAAATCTGGGTATCGATCATTTGCAGAACAAAAATCGCTTAAATCTTCATATGCAGTAACGTATGGTGCAGGAACTGCAAATGCATTTTCTGCTGACCAAGGATACTCGGAGCATCAACTTGGAACAACGCTTGATTTTATTACCACAGGTCTTGGTGGCAGCTTAGTTGGCTTTGACACAACTGCTGCATATACATGGCTTACTCAAAATGGCTACAAATACGGCTTTATACTTTCATATCCAAAAGGAAATAAATATTACATTTATGAACCGTGGCACTGGAGGTTTGTCGGAGTACAGCTTGCAACATACCTTCACAATAGTAACTTAAACTTTTATGATTTAGAGCAGCGAGATATTGATAGGTACCTCATCACTACCTTTGATCAATAACAGCCACAGAACTATTCCATCGGCACTTCTATCACCAAAAAAGCACTCTTGCTTTTTGCGTGAATAACAACTTCTGATACTTCTGAAATACCTAATGCATCTCGTGAGACCAAATTCTCACCTTCAATATCTACTGCACCTTCTATAACAAAAATATAGACTCCATTATCTTTATTTTCTAATGTATATGTATAAGATACAGAAGCATCGAGCGCTCCATACAAAATATATGCATCTTGATTAATCAAAAGAGCTTTAGTCGAGTGAACAAGTGGGACAAGATTATTGTTAACTGACTGAAAATCAAAAGATCTCTGCGCATAGCGTGGGGCAATATTGTATTCTTTCGATTGTATCCATAGTTGGAAAAGTCTAAGTGGTTCTGTTGTAGATTCATTAGACTCTGCGTGAAGAACACCTAACCCTGCAGACATTACCTGTACATCTCCGGCCTTTACTATGTAGTTATTATCCATACTATCCAGATGCTTTACTTCACCATGAGTAACAATAGTAATAATTTCCATATTCTTATGTCCATGCTTTCCAAAACCTGTTTGTGGCGCAATCACGTCATCGTTAAGCACACGAAGTAATCCAAACCCCATCCTACGCTCATCATACCAGTTAGCAAAACTAAAACTGTAGTTTGTTTTTAACCAACCATAATCTTCACTTCCCCTCTCAGCAGCTTTGTGGAGAATTTTTTTCATGAATATATAATACCATAGACTTTTTTTTAGATTGTTTATGTACTTGCTATAAAAAGCAAAACCACCAGAGCGGTTTCGCTTGGTGGTTGTAAATACGTATCACCTCAGTCACTCTCAAGCCCGTTAGGAGTAAATTTGGCAATTTCTGCATCTTCAGCAGCTTTTTTTTCTTGATCAGCGATTGCTTGAAGGCGGCTTGTGTGAATCTGCATCCCATCCCTTGTAATTATGAATTCTGATTTTGAGACGTATCCTGGTTTAAGAATACCAGAGATATATCTCATCTGGAGAGCTTCCTCAAAAACATTCCAATCAAGCGGATGGTATTCGCTTGTGAAAGCATTTGAATGACCTTTGCCATCGTCAAAGTATTCAATGACTTCCGCTTCTATTCCATTACCTCGAATTCTGGCTACGGCGCTAGTTTTTGTCGTACTCCACATTTCAACATACAGTACCCCAAGAAGTTGTTCCAGTGACGTAATCGGAGGATTATCTCTACTCATACCTATATCTCCAAGGGTTGGTTGGTCTAAAGATAATACTATACTAATTATCAAAATAATTCCAATATACGAAAAATAAAGTTATTTCTTGACCAAGAAAATAGTATATGGTAACTTTTTATACAGAGGTTCTTCATGCGACAACTTTTACAAAGAGGAGACAGCCATGGGACAAGCACTACCACAACCTTCTACAGAGGACCATCCTCAAGATGGTGTCGCCACAAACTTGCTGAAAGCACTACTTCGATTTGAACTTCGCAACCCTCACAGCAACTACTACTTCAGGACAGACACTCCAGAAGAGCTCGAAGGGTTGCGGCTTCCGCTATACAAGAAATATGCGCTCAGCGGGAGAAAGCCCGAAACCGTCGAAGAGTGGGCTTACTTCTACGAGCGATTCATTGCCGGCATAGAGCATGATCTTGCTCAATATCAAGTAGTGCCAAGCTTCGTGCACGCGCACTATTCTGATGCTTACGCAAAATAAGATCCCTTGGAGTTGAGACAAGTGGAACAAGCACCTACGTTTAATAGACGTGGGGCTTTTCTTTTATGTATTCCACACATTCTTATCTTCAAGAATTATTTTCTTGATATACTGTCATCTACATGAAACTGAAACATAATTCTGCTGAAAAGCATTCACGATCTTTAATCAAATCAATTAGTTACCGTCTACTTAGTATTACAGCAGATTCAATCGTTGCATATTTTTTTACTCGCGATGCACTACTCTCTGCTGGTATCGTAGTACTTATCAACACATATAGTACAGTACTCTACTACCTTCATGAACGTGTATGGGCAAATATTCATTGGGGAAGAAAAACAAAATAGAAAAATATTTTTAATACAAAAAAATAAACATAATCACCGAGGATATCCTCGGTGATTTAATCATGCATAGTGATACACTTATAGTATCAGTTCTGTTGTTATGAAATCACTTATTGCATACCTCAAAAAACAATCACTCTACGCATACCTAGCAATCTTTGTCTGCGCTTCTCTTTGTATCAGTCTTACATATTTTCTCATAGGTAACCAAGCTGCTTCAACAAACACACTTACATATACACTAATTCTTGGTTCATTGGTTGTTTGGTATAGTCTGTTTCGTGAACTAGCAAAAGGGTCTTTTGGGGTTGATGTTATTGCAGGGGTTGCGCTCATTGGAACGTTTATCATTGAGCAATATCTTGCAGGAGTTGTTGTGCTCCTTATGCTTTCTGGTGGACAACTCTTTGAAATCTATGCAGTGAGACGAGCGAGAAAAGAACTATCATCACTCCTTACAAGAACTCCAGTTAGTGCCCATCACAAAGAAGGTGATACTGTACGAGATATTCCCATTAACTCTGTAACAGTTGGAATGCACATCATTATCAAAGCAGGAGAAATTGTGTCTGTTGATGGGACAATTATTGAAGGAGAAACAACCATTAATGAGTCATCATTAACTGGAGAAAGTATTCCTATACACAAAAGAAAAGGCAGCACTGTATACGCGGGAACAGAAAATATGCATGGGGTAATTATTGTTGTAGCTAACACGGAAGCAAAAGAAAGTAGGTACAGCGCGATTATACGGCTTGTAGAACAAGCTGAAAAAAGTAAATCCCCTCTTGTGCGATTGGCAGATACATATAGTCTCTACTTCACCGGTATTACCTTTATCATTGCACTCATCGCTTGGTTTATTTCTTATGATGTCACTCGTGTTGTAGCAGTTCTTGTTGTTGCTACCCCTTGTCCACTTCTTCTTGCTACACCAATTGCAATTGTGTCCGGGATGAGTAAGGCTTCAAAAAAAGGAATTATCATTAAGCACGGTGAAGCTCTTGAAACACTTGCGCGTGTAAAAACATTTGTCTTTGATAAAACAGGAACAATTACTCTAGGTGTTCCGGAGGTTGCGGAAGTTGTTAGTTTAAAAAGATATTCAAAAGATGCAATTATTTCTATTGCTGCTTCCCTTGATCAACTCTCAGCACATATTCTTGCTCAATCACTGCTTACTCATGCTCGCATGAAGAAAATCAAACTCTCATACCCAGAGCACTTTGAAGAGTCTATAGGGGACGGCACCTATGGATCTGTTGATGGAAAATTCTATGCTTTTGGCAAGCAGTCTTTTATCGAAAAGCGAGTTCCAAGCCTTAAAGCAGCAATGGACACTTTTCATCAAGAAGCAATACAGTCCGGTAGACTCGTTGTATTTCTTGCAAACTCTAAATCACTTATTGGTGTAATTTTTTTTGAAGATTCCCCTCGCAAAGAAGCTGGTACTCTTTTCAAGAAATTAGATAGACTTGGAATTTCAAAATTAGTGATGTTAACCGGAGACAAAAAAGAGCGCGCAGAAGCAGTTGCAGAAACACTACATATACATGAAGTCATTAGTGAGTGTCCTCCAGAAGGAAAACTCCGCTATATCAAAAAATTTCAGAAAAATCACACCCTTGTTGCCATGGTTGGTGACGGAATCAATGATGCACCAGCTCTTTCTGGCGCAGACGTAGGCATCGCTCTTGGAACACATGGGCAAACAGCTGCGAGTGACGTTGCAGATATTGTGATCTTATCTTCATCAATAGGTAAAGTTTATGATGGGGTACACATTGCGAAAAAGACTATAACGCTTGCAAAACAAGGTATATTGTTAGGCATAGGAGCAAGTACGCTTGCGATGATAGCAAGTGCAGGAGGACATATTACACCCCTTGCAGGTGTCCTACTTCAAGAAGGGATAGATGTTATTGTTATTCTTAATGCACTATCACTTGGTAGAATGTTACGAACATGAAACTCGAAAAATTTCTGCGTAAGCATATAGCTTTCGTTACTTTTTTAAAACATTTTTTTGTTCCTCACAAAGGTAACAATTACAGACCTCATTTTTTTAAGGAGCACATAGTTCTTTCGATAACCATTGGCAGTATTCTGCTACTCATTATTTCATATACATCGTATAAAATACTTCGCTCGACAACGATTGGGAGAACAATCGCTTCTTCGGTTCTTATCGACTTAACTAATGAAGTCCGCGAACAACATAACCTTTCCCCACTTACACCCAACATCAAGCTCCAGCATGCTGCACTTTTAAAAGCTAATGACATGCAGGAGAAACAGTATTTTTCACATAGTGGACCAAATGGCACAGCACCTTGGTATTGGATCAAACGAGCAGGTTACAACTTTTCGTATGCAGGAGAAAACTTGGCACTTAATTTTACAAGTAGTGATGCAATAGAAAAATCTTGGCTTGCTTCACCAAAACATAGAGACAATATTCTTAACAAAAACTATGAAGATACGGGTATTGCTGTTGTGCGTGGAGAAGTAGAACATACTCCAGTTGTTTTTACAGTACAAATGTTTGGTAAACAATCTCATTTAGAAAATACTCTACCCTACACAAGGGTGCCATGGTACGAGCTCTTCCTCTTTAACCTTTCATTCTATATAAGTACAATATATACCATTCTTGTTTTTATAATTATTCTAGAACTTTTCTTAATGATTTTTATAGAAATCAAAAAACAACATATTATACATATTTCCTATGGAATTCTTCTTATTCTGGTTGTCGTTATGTGTATTCTTATCAACTCATTACTCCTTTAAAAAATTACAAGTAGAGACGTTTAGCTTCTTTAAGGATAGCTTTTTTGTCTTTCTTCCACTCATCGCTTACATCAACATAGAGCTCTAACTCATTGTTATCTTTATCGAGAATATACAGACTATGTGTCACATGATGATCTGTTGCTCCTAAAATCTGTACCCCTTGTGCTTGTAATTCTTTATACACCTCACGGAGCTCTTCTGTAGAGTTACCAACTTTAAAACCAATGTGGTACAAACCAACTTTTGGTACATACACTTCATCAAGAGAACGTTTTTGTGTTCCGATTTCAATCAATAATAACTCATGGTGAGTCCTTCCTCCAGAAAAAAGTGCAACGTGTGCATCACGATGTACTTCTTCAAAACCAAGTACATCTTTATAAAAAGATGCTTGCTCTTCTAAATTAGAAACATAGAGGACCACATGGCCAAGTTCTTGAATTTTCATATAATAGAGTATATCAAACCGTGTGTATATGTAGTTTATCAACCACGCCATACACAAAGTAGATGCTATACTTTTTTTATATATACGTATATGCAAAAACCAATCTATGTTTTTCTTTTGCTCATAACAACACTTTTGATTGGGTACACACTCTACTATTCATCTACACATCAAGTTGTCGCTGTGTCTTCTGTTCTTACAGAGACAGCTTCGACAACTGAAGCTGCAGCTGCAACAACGACAGAACCAGATCCAAATACTCTACTTACCACACAATCAGGAAAGACCATTACAATTACAGAAACAAATCCAATCGGACAAAGTCTAAGTACTATCCTCATCACTCCTCTGGGATTTGCAAGCGACACTCCAATTACTCTTGAAACGAATAAACTTACCAAGTTTTTCCTTGCTGATCTTAATCAAGACACCTATGATGAACTCATCCTTATCACCACAGCGCAGGGCTCTGGTAGCTATGGTGAAGCAATTATCTACACAACAACAGACGACCGAGGGTTGATTCCGGTTACTGTACCTCAACTCAAAGAAGAAGATACAAAAAAAGGAGGGCTTTTTGAAGGGTACATGGGTCATGATACTTTTTTGATTGCTTCTGGCACCATACTCACACGAGAATTCCCAACATATGTAGCATCAGATACTGAAAGTATGCCAACTGGACCCACAAGAAAAGTGCTCTATACTTTAACAATCAAAGGCAGTTCAACCCCAAGTATCGTCTTTACTAAAAATAGTCAAGCAACAAGTACGCAAACATCTTCATCTTCGAAGCAAAACTAAGGCATGATATGCTATTTTATATAGCAGTATGATACATACTTTTTTAAAAATATTTTCAACACTCCTCCTTATAGGAGTTCTTGTTCTTCTAGTTCAAAAAAGAGACTTTATATTACATCCAACAAAAGGAAACTCTTCTATAAAACAATCTTCTTTTGAAAATACAATCGATGAAATCCCTCCTCTTTCTTCTTTAGAAAAAGACCCTACTCCTTCAAACCCCTCTTCTGCTGCCAATGAAAAAATAACTCAAGTAACTGAAGTAGCGACAACTATAGCAAAAGAAATTGTAGAAGTAACTCCATATATATATCAAAATGAAGGAGTCTCAGATACCGACGAATCATATCGTCCACAAATTTCCCCCTGTAACAGAACTACTAGTTATAAAATAGGAACTTTTGATACCCGATTTGGAATTTCTAAAGAAGATTTTATACATACTATAGATGAAGCGAGTAGCTTATGGGAAGATGCAGCTCATAAGAATCTTTTTGTCTATGACCAAAATGGTTCACTTACAATTAATCTTATTTATGATGAGAGACAATCTAACACTGAAGACATTAATAATCTCACAAAAGAGATTGAGAACTCAAAAGAGTCTGCTGAACAGCTAAAGATGGCTTATGAACAAGAAAAAGTATTCTACACAACTGAAACTGATAACCTTATCAAAGATGGAGAAAGCTTCCAATTACGATATAAGGCATATAGCGACAAAGTAACTGCGTACAACGCAAAAGGAGGTGCTTCAAAAATAGAATATGACGCAATGACAAGTGAGCTTGCAGCTCTTCAACAGGAAGCAAAAATACTTGATGGGCGGCGTTTGCAAGTTATTTCTATAACTGACTCTATTAATAAAAAAGTTGTACGGTATAATGAATTTGTATCATACATCAATGATTTAATTAAAAAAAGTAATTCACTTGGTGCAAAAAAATTTACAGAAGGAAAATTCGTTCCTAGTTCAAACACTATAGATATTTACCAGTACGCCAACGCAACGAAGCTCCTTCGTGTACTTGCACATGAACTTGGTCATACACTTGGCATCAATCATACTGCTAACCGTTATTCAATCATGTATTCAGTTAACAGCGCAACAACAACAGAACTAACCACGGACGATAAAGAAGCGCTTGCAGAAATATGTCAATAAAAACAAAATCTACCACGGGCTCACTTACAAAGCAGGAAGTACTTTTTCTAAAAAGCTTATCTTCTCCACAAAAAATTCAGGATTACCTTGACTCAATTCCTTTTAACCACGAGGAGCAAGGTGAGACCTGTTATTCTCCTCGCCAAGTTATGATCCACAAAAAAGCACACTGCCTAGAAGGTGCAATGCTTGCCTGTACAGCGCTATCTTTACAAGGAGAAAAGCCTCGTATTCTGAGTCTAAAAGTTTTAGAAAAAGATTACGATCACGTGATTGCGTTATACAAAAAAAATGGCTACTGGGGTGCAATTAGTAAAACTAATCATGCAGTTCTTGGGTTTCGTGATCCAATTTATACAACAATAAGAGAGCTCGCGCTTTCATATTTTCATGAATACTTTCTTGTAAGAAATGGTGAGAAAACACTTCGTGGATATTCTCGTCCAATCAATATGAATCGTTTTGGAAGCTCATGGATTACAAGTGACGAGAACCTTTTTACCATTGCAGAAGCAATTTCTGATGCACAGCATACGTCGATTATCCCAAAAGGAAACGAGGAGTATATTAGAAGGGCAACCACACTCGAAAGAGAATCAGCTTCTATTTCTCATGATGGAAAATAATTTGTTAGCTTACAATTGTTAAACCAGCTGATTTCCATGCCGAAGTTCCGCCTGTTACATTCACAGCATTAGCTCCAAGCTTCCGGAGGAATTCAACTGCACGCGAGCTTCTTCCTCCCGATTGACAGATAACATAGATGACATTAAGACTTTTAAACTCATCTGCCAAGGTGTTACTAAATATAGATAGTGGGTACGAAATAGCTCCTTCCGCATGACCGGAGTCATACTCATGTTTCTCGCGAACATCAATAAAAAGAGTTCCTTTTTCTTGAAGTAGTTTCTTAACATCTTGTGGAATAACTGCTGGTGATTGCATAAAAAATGAAAACATATTTGTATATATAAACTTTATAATTTTACTGTAATTAGACTAACTTGCTGTTGCTCTCTTTCTGTAATATAAAACTTCATTCTCCCAACGATTCGCTTGTCATCAACTTTTACCGTTACTCGCCAAAGTCCAGGAAGCGTATTTTCTTTTTGAGAATATGCTCTATACCCGTCTTCCCTCCCTCCGTCTAATGTAAAAGATATAGTCGTTTTCTCTTCCCATTTTCTTGTTACTGGATCATAGTATTCCCATACATGACTAATTGGCGCAGTAAGTTTTGCAGGTGCACTCACTGAGCTAAAAAAATATACACCTGTGTCAGAATCCTGTAAGTGATATACCGGCACCCGTAATTGTGCAAAGATCCTTGTGTCCACTTCTTTGGTTGAAGAGAACTCTCCATCTTCTTCTCGTACAATACTATGATAGACTCCACCATTTGCAAGTGACAGCGGCACCGCAGGAATAACATTTAAGAAATAAAGCATGCCAATAAACATAGGAATACCGATACCAAGCGCATAGAGCCTAGAAACTTCTTCACTTGCTGATTCTGAAGTAAATTGTAGCAAAAATATATACAATAGAGATATCACAATAGTGACTACAACGCTGATTAAAAATGTAGTATCATTTTGAACTTTTAGAAACACTGGGATATTAAATGTAATAAAGAAAAGAAGTGCAAGAAGTAGTACTCCGACATCAAGTGTGAATCTAAAGTGATGAGAAGAAACAAACTCATTAACAAAAACACACAGAAGGAGAATGAGGAGCAGTGGCCATGACACGGCAAATGCAGCACTACGGAGCGCATACACCGAAATAAAAGAAAGTGCTGATCCAGAAAAATACGCAATAATAAATGTCAGTGTTGAAAATATTCTCTGCTCAGTACGTGATGCAGTATTTTGAGAAATAATCCACTCCCGTAAAGCAATAGCAACAGCAACTATAAAAAGGTAGAGTGTACCGATCCATATCGTAAGGAGGTGTCCTGCCTCTGGTAAAATAATAAGATCAAAAATAAACCCCCCAAGAAAGAGTAGCGTTGTAATATGGTGCTTACTTTCTTTAAGAAGCTTGGAGAGTGTCATGCCTATAGTGTACCAAAAAATGCTACAATATAAAGATTATTTTGTTTTTTAATTAAAAAAGTTTCTATGGAACGAAAAGCTCTTACTGTTCTCTTCTTCACACTTGTCTTAGACATGATCGGTATCGGCATGGTAATACCGATTATTCCAATTATTTTTACAGATCCAACGTCACCATCATTTTTGTTGACTGGAATTGACCAAAAGTACTGGTATTTCTTAGCAGGTGTTACCACTGCATTATTTGGTATTATGCAATTCTTTACAGCTCCTATTTTAGGAGAACTCTCTGACATATACGGAAGAAAAAAACTTCTTTTTCTTGGCGTCTTTGTGCTTGCATTATCACAATGTATTTTTGGACTTGGTATTATTACAAAATCACTCACGCTTATTCTCATAAGTCGTTTCATAGGAGGACTTGCTGCAGCTAATTTTAGTATCGCTCAAGCATCGATTGCTGATGTTTCTACTCCTGAACACCGTGCTCGTAATTTTGGCTTAATTGGAGCCGCATTTGGTATAGGTTTTGTAGTTGGACCTGCACTTTCTGGATACCTCGCACATATTTTTGATTCTGCATCTGCGCCATTTTGGGTTGCTGGTGCACTAGGAGCTCTTAATATGCTCTCTGTATATTTTTTCCTTCCAGAAACTCACCATGAAAATAGAGCAGTCGCTAAACGCCTCACTCCTCTTAAAGCAATTCATAACATCAAAACTGCCTACAACGATAAAGACGTATCCCCTATCTACAAAGCAAACTTTTTCTACTTTACAGGTTTTACCTTTTTCACTTCATTTTCTGGTCTCTATCTTGTACAAAAATATGGTATTGGAGAATCTGGTCTTGGTACTTATTTTGCAGTGATTGGAATATGTATCGTAATTACACAAGTTCTTATCCTCAGAATTATCAGCAAAATTAAAAAACCTCTCGAAGTTCTTCGTGTGAGTATGATTCTTGTTGGAATAACTACGGCACTCACTCCATTTATGCCTTCGCTCATGTTCCAATACCTCCTTATCCCTCTCATCGCTGTACCTCAAGGTCTTTCTATGGCGAACTTGAGTGCGCTTTTGAGCACTTCTGTTTCAAAAGAAAAACAAGGTGTTGCACTTGGTATTAACGGTTCACTGTCTGCATTTTCTCAAGGAATTGTCCCTTTGCTTGGTGGAGTAATTAGTGGCTTTCTTGGATTAACAATTCCTTTTATTGTTGGAGGACTATGCGTCATCTACGCATGGTATGGAGTTACTGTACTTAAACATGAAATAAAATAGACTTAATAAATGTACTATAATAAAAGATATATGAAAAAAAATACAACACTATTGCTTATCGGAATTTTTAGTATCCTTGTGGCAGGAGGAGTATACGGGTTAAGCATGTTTAAAAAATATGCTCCACAAGAGTATGTAGTAGAAACCCCTATAGGAACCTCTACAGTCAACTCAGTAACAGGAGAAACAACTCCTGGAGTAAAGAATTTTACACAAGTAGAAGTGAGTACTCATAACGACGCGAAGAGTTGCTACACGATTATTAACAGTAGTGTATATGACCTCACTATGTTCGTCAGTGTTCATGAGGGTGGAACAGGAGCAATACTTTCACTTTGTGGACATGATGGAACAGAAGCATTTATGAATCAACATAAAGGTGGAGCAAAATTCATGGGAGTGCTCAGTCGTTTTAAGATTGGAGTTACAGCATAATTATAAAGTTATGACGTGCAAAAAGAGCGACGCCTACGGCGTCGCTCTTTTTGCACGTCACCTACTTCCCCTCTTCTATAAGACTAACCATAATCGCCTGAAATGCAGCCCATGTTGACACTTGACTCACTTCAAGAAGTTCACGTTTACTTAAAAGTTCAAGAATAGTTTTTGAACTAACTGTGTATGGGTACTCTTTTGCAAGCGCACTGATTGTTTCATTACTCTTATTTTGCAATACCCCTCCAACACGAGATATTAAGCCTATACGAAATATTTCTATAAGGTCATCATAGACACGTATTGAAGAATTAGCAGAATTCTGTAGTGTTGTTAATGTAGCAACAAGCGCTAACCCATCTTTTTTACCTAAAGCAGTGATGAGTGCAAAAAGCATCTCTTTATCGGCAATGCCTAAAAATGAGAGCACATCTTCATATATGATTTTCTTACCGCCAGACGTAAGAATTTGATCAAGAACCCCGAGTGCGTCTCGATATGATCCTTTACCATGACGAGCAACGAGTTCTGCTGCCCCCTCATCGATAGTTCTACCTTCATTTTCTGCAACAAACATAAGACGCTTTGCAAGTGTCGCAACATCCGGTGATTGAAATACAATCTTCTGACAACGAGAAATAATTGTTTGTGGAAGCTCCTCTGGATCGGTAGTAGCTAGGATGAAAATAACATGTGATGGTGGCTCTTCAAGCGTTTTAAGAAGAGCATTTGCCGCCTCTTTAGTGAGCATATGAGCTTCGTCGACAATATACACCTTGTATGGACTCGAAAATGGCGCAGTACGCACTGCTTCACGAAGTTCACGTATCTCATCTATTCCACGATTGGATGCAGCATCAATCTCGATTATATCCTCTGGGTTACAACCGATATCGCGTGCGAAGATTCTGGCAACTGTAGTCTTCCCTGTTCCGCGCCCTCCACAAAAGAGATATGCGTGAGAGACTTTGTTTTGCTTAATGGCTGATTGAAGCAAAGTTACGAGTTGTGGTTGCCCAACTACATCATCAAACGACTGTGGTCGATATTTACGATAGAGAGCAATATGAGGTTCTGACATATCGATAAGTATATCATCAGAAATCTTTTAGAGAAAAAGATCTGAGGAGACTCATGTTAGCAGGTTCTTCTTTGTATACATGCTGAAAAGTGTTGCCTACTGCTACACTTTTATTTTTACTATTACCCATTCCTGTCACCTTGTCTTACTTTCCCTCTGTCTTCTGTCCTTCCAGCCAGCCATTCACCACTTTTTCCACCTCGTCTGCACTATTACATTCCATCAGTTCCACACGAAGTTCCTTGGCACCATCAAAACCATTCACGTATGCCTTGAAGTGCTTCTTCATAATTGCAAAACTTTTAATATCTCCAAGCTTCTCTTCATAGAGCTTCGTATGCTCAACCATGATTCGCAACCTCTCTTCTATTGTCTTACCGTCTGTTAGTGTAACGGTCTTAAAGTCTGCTGTCTGTGGCTCAGCATCCTTCCGCGTCTGTTCCGCGACTGTTCCGCGACTTTCAGCGCCCTGAAAGAAGTAGGGTGCACCAAATATTCCTCTACCAATCATCACTCCATTACAACCAGATTCTTGTGCACGTTTCTTTCCTTCAGTAACAGACTTCACATCACCATTACCAAGAATAATTGTCCCACCATCTTTGAGTTCTCCTGTCATATCACGAACAAGCTTCACAACTTCAGGCATGAGCTCCCAGTGTGCGTCTACCAGTGACATCTCTTTACGAGTACGTAAGTGAACAGTGAGTGCTGGAATATTACATTCAAGAATTTTTGGAAGCCACTCCATGAATTCTACTTTGTTATACCCGATACGGGTCTTCACTGACACAGGAATATCTACTGCACCCTCTTGTGCAGCACGAATCACCTCTTGAGCACGTCGCCAGTCCTTCATATGAGCAGCTCCTGCCCCTTGTTTCTCAATACTCTTATCAGGACACCCCATATTAATGTCGATTCCATCAAAGCCGAGTTCACGACAGAGTGCTGCAGCCTTACGCATATTCTCTGGAGTAGATGTAAATAACTGAGCAACAATAGGTCGCTCAATATCTGTAAACTCTAGATCACGTTTAAGTACTTCACGTCCTGGGCTATTAAGGCCATCTGCTGAAACAAACTCCGTCCACATAACATCCGGTCCATATGGCTTTGAATACTTTGCAATCATGGTACGAAATGCAATATCTGTCACATCTGCCATTGGTGCAACAACAGAAAGAGTCTCTCCATGCATAAGTTTTTTATCAATTAGTTCCTGCCAAAATCCACGCACAGGATGCATGGTAATTTTTTTTGGCACCTTACTAGCGCCTTTGAAGAGTTGTTGTAGAAGTTGTCGCATGAGGCTCTAGTATACCAGTACTCTTGCCATTTTGAAATATCATGTCGTTAAAACGATAAAACACTTTGTTGCCGTAGCGAGCATCAAGGTAGATAAGCCCATTTCTATTATGTTCAAGCTTACCTTTGAGAGGTTCTGTATCAATTGAACTCACTAGTGTCGACCATAGTTTTTTTGGATCAGTATCTTCCAAAAACATAACTCTACTTGTACCACTTGCATTACTCAATATCACATCCCCAGTTTCTTCAACAAGAATAAACGTAACTGGAAAAATAATACTACTTACTCTCGTACTCATTGCAATAATATGTTCTAAAAATGTCTCCTCAATAACTTTATCCTTTCTAACTAACTGTAAAAAAGGAAGTCCTTCTATTTTTGTCATTTTTTTTGTAGAAGATGCAATCGTGAGAACTGGATAGCTACTAATATCTTTATTCGTAAAAAAAACAATACCGTTTTTTGTTACTGCTTGTCCATCATCTGTTCTTACAAACGGTGTAAGCAATGTGACAGTAATATGTACCGTATGTAATCCAACGGGACGTATATCAATAGTTTCTAAATCAGTGACATGCTCACGTACAAGATTTGTAATCGCACTTGTATGATATGTAAAGATTTTATTATTAGGCAGAATAAGAAGATGATGCCCACGGGCAAGTTCTCCTAATTGATTTTGTATAATCTGAACTATTTCTGTATCAACCCCTTGTACGTCATACTGAGTAATTGTAAAAAAAGAAGTTTTTACATAGAGATAATACCCACCAAAAAATATCGTTACTACAGCAAGTCGTAACATCCATGTTTTGAAAAGGGAAATAGTTCGCCTTTTTATCCTCATATATTATGTTCGAAAAGGTACTCCGATAACAGTTTTGCCTCCCATGAATGGAACAAGAATATCTGGTACTTTAATTGTTCCATCTGCTTGTTGGTAATTCTCGATAATTGCAATCAAGAGACGCGGTGTTGCTGCTGCAGTGTTGTTAAGTGAGTGAGTATACTCAAGCTTTCCATTTGAATCTTTATAGCGAATATTTAAACGACGTGTCTGAAAGTCATGGAAGTAACTTGCAGAATGTGTTTCGCGATATTTCTCTTGTGATGGTAGCCACGCTTCAATATCATATTTCTTTACCTGTCCTTGTCCGAGATCTCCTCCACAGTTCACAACAGTGTGGTACGGAATACCGAGCTCTTCCATCATCTCTTCTGAGTTACGAGCAATTTCTTCGTGATGCTTCACCGATGTCTCGTGAGATGCCTCACAGAGCACCACTTGCTCACACTTATAAAATTCATGAACACGAACAAGACCTTTCACATCTTTGCCATGGCTACCTGCTTCTTTACGAAAACATGGACTCCATACAATATATTTTTTAGGCAAAGCAGAAGCATCAAGAACTTCATCAGAATGGTAGAACATAGTCGCAACCTCCCCTGTTCCTGCTAAGTAATCATTCCCATCTTTATAGAGATCATCCTCACCTTGTGGGAGATATCCTGTTCCAAGAAGTGTCTCACGCTTTACAAGTGACGGCACAAGCATCGGTTCAAAGCCTTTCTTTTGCCAACGCTGCATCACGTACTGCCAAATTGCCATCTCAAGCATAGCCCCATCATTCTTGAGGAAGTACCCACGAAAACCAGACGTTTTAGTTCCTCTTTCAAAATCTACCATGTTACTTTTTTCCATGAGCTCAATATGGTCAAGCGGTGAAAATGCAAATGTTGGAATGTCCCCCCACTTACGAACTTCTATATTATCTGCATCACTTGTCCCTTCTGGTACTGACATGTCAGGAATATTTGGAACAGCAAGCATGAGTACTCGCCATGATTTCATGACTGTCTCGAGTTCTTCTTCTTTTGCTTTAAGCTCATCTTTCACAGCTTTCATAGATTCAATAAGATCTGCACGTTCAAGTGCACTCACCTTTGCGATCGATTCAGATGCAGTATTTTGTTTAGCGCGCAACTCTTCAACGGTACGAAGAAGCGTAAGTCTGTCTGTGTCTGCTTTTATAAGTTCATCCACATTAAAAGACATGCGCTTCTTGGTTGCAGCAAAACGGATAAGGTCGCTATTTTCGCGAATAAATTTGATATCTAACATGAAGACTATTTTATCATGTTTATAATGGATATTGAAAGTATATAAAACAAGGTATACTTGAGGACATTATGATACAAGAACATAGCGAAGACATGTTTAACGACTTGTCAAAAGTAACCCCAACAATTATTCACAGAAGGGAACACTATCATTACACTCCAAAAGATCTACGTGACAAGGTTGCTAAGAGAATAGTTCACCTTTCGGCAGAAGCAGCAACGCTTCTTTTTCAGACACGCTATGGACACCGTGCAGTTGTTCTCGAAACAATTGCTTCGGTTCCGGGGATGGTAGGAGGGCTGTTTCAACACCTCAAATCACTTCGTTTTATTCGTGATGACAATGGTTGGATAAAAGCACTTCTTGATGAAGCAGAGAACGAGCGTGTACACCTTCTTGTCTACAGTGAAATCGCAAAGCCAAATATTCTTGACCGTACACTCATTATTATTGTTCAATTCTTTTTCTGTATCATCTACGGATTTCTTTATCTTATTTCTCCAAAAACTGCACACAGAGTAGTTGGTTACTTTGAAGAAGAAGCTATTCACAGTTATGAACGATATCTTCAACTTGTACATGAAGGTGTGCATGAGAATATTGAGGCAACAGCGCTTGCAAAAGCATACTGGAAACTAAAAGATGATGCTCGTCTTGTTGATATGATTGAAGCAACAATCGTAGATGAAATGCTCCACCGTGATGTAAACCATAAATTTGCAGATGATAAAACAGGGACACGTATGTGGCACTAACTAAGAGATTTTTATAAAAACCTTTTATAAATCGCTTATACACAAACAGTTACAAGAAATATGTAACGAAATCACACGCTACTCCGTTATACTAAGTACATACTCCTCACTTTATTCTTACTAGGGTATGTATCTATAAACTTTAGATTATTGAAACTATGAAAAATATAAACAAATTCACAATCGGTGCCGCAATTTTAACAACACTTCCACTTCTTGCATTTGCACAAACTCCTACTGGAACAGTAGTAAGTGACCCATCTGTAAGAGTACCAAGAACAAACTCTGCAGGAGTTCCTAGAACAGGAAACCCTACTCCAATTATCAAGGATGTGGCCTACTACATCCAAAAGGGTAATGAAGCTATCGCTGAGAGAATTGCTGATCTTAATAAGCGTATTACAGCTTTAGATGGTCAAACTCATCTAACCGCTGAGCAAATCGCAATTATCAAAGCTCCTCTTGTTAATGCTATCGCCGCAATGAACGCAGCAAAAGTAAAACTTAATGGTGATACTGACCTTGCAACAGCAAAGGCAGACTACGCAGCAATCTTCAAAGATAACCGTATCAACATGGTCATTCTTCCACAAGAACGTGCTATTAAGAGTACAAGTCTAGATGGTTACCGTCTTGCGACTTCTACTGCATATTCAGTAGAACTTCAAGCAAAGATTGATGCTGCAAAAGCATTAGGAAAAGATGTAACAGCAGCACAAGCAGCGCTTGATGCTGGTAAGGCAAAACTTGCTGATATTTCAACTAAGATCACATACGAACTTTCTGAAGCAGCTAAACTTGTTGTTGACCACGGAGACAAGACTCTCGTTGCAGCAAACAGAGTTGCAGATGCAAATGTAAAAGCAGCTCGTAAAGCTATCAATGTAGCGTTCGAAGGTGCAAAGGCTGACTGGAAAGCTGTTCTTGTAGCACTTTCAGGATCAGACGCAGCAAATTAATTAAGAATACGTAAGTATACTTAAAAAATAAGCAAAAATTCCTCACAGATCAGTGAGGAATTTTTGTTATTGATTTACTAATGACTGTCTGTAGGAGCTTCCGTTGCACCTTCTACTTCTGTAGAAGGCACGATATCAAGCACTTCCGGATTTAGTTCTGTTGAAACTATTTCTTCTTGCACCACTCCTAATGATTCTTCTGTTACGGTTCCTTGTGTGTTTTCTTCTGACATAATATCCCCAGTATACAGTACATACTCCATGTATCTACCCCCTTTTATTACTTCGAGAAATATGGTAGTATTATATGCATTCCCGTCACAGATATTCCCAGACAACGTAATGTACAACGGGACAGTAAAGTATATACAAGGGCCCTTAGCTCATATGGCACGAGGCGGTAGCCGAGAGAAAATACTGCCGACGGTTTCAAAACCGGACACGTCAAACAAGCTAAGAGTTCTGTGTAGTAAGTAAAATATAATAAGGGCCCTTAGCTCATATGGTAGAGCGCCGGTTTTGCACTCCGGAGGTGAGGAGTTCGATTCTCCTAGGGTCCACAATAATAAAAGATCCATCAAGTTCAACTTGATGGATCTTTTATTATCTATGGCCCGTAAAGCACATGACCTGCGTCATGTGCGAGGAGAATCGAATACGGGTCGGAAAATCATCTCCGACGAGTTTACGAGGAGGTGATTTTGTGACAGATTCTCCTAGGGTCCACCTAAGTTGACAAAAGTATTATAAATGTTGTATAATACTTTTGTTCTTTTATCTTTAGTTTTGGAGTACTACATGGAATTTACTGGTTCCGAAATTCTCGGAATGATTTCCGTTACTGCGTCTGCCCTGGCTGCGATCGTCTTTGTCTTCCAGAAAGACTGGACAAATGTGAGCCTCAGCAGTATTGCGTCCATTTTCAACTCTCTCTAGCCCGCCAGCAGGAACTCTGCTTCGGCGGGTTTCTTGTTTAATATCCATACTAAGTGTTCCACCCCCTTCACAACTTGTTTCCATATCTCGTCCCATAGTCCACAAATATTGACAATATATAAATTATATAGTAGTGTAAACAACATACTTCTACTGAGTTCTCTCAGAAGTGTTCTTTCCATCTAATATAGGAGAGTCAGGTGATAGTTCGTTCAATCCTTACGGCTTCTTATCTTTTTATGTATGGCGTTGTCGCCTGCATGCAGTCAATCAACTACCCTCAATATGGGGTCTCCAACGACTACCTGAAGTTGCTACTTGAGATACATCCTGGTATCTTGGCATTCTTCACACTCTTCACGTTTCTTCTGTTGTGGCACAAACAACTTCTGTTGTACAGTGTGTGCAAAGTAGGCACGATTCGCTTAGTTACTGGCATTGTCCTCCGAAAACGAATTGGCAACGAAGTACGCTGGTTTGGAATTTACTGCTGGGAAGAGGAATTTCAATACCATTTTGGTTATGACAATTCGTGGCAGCTCTCTTTTTTCCCAACTAAATTCATAACGAAAGAAGAAGTATCAGCATTGTTTCGTCTGAATACCAATACTTAGCCCTACACAAAGAAGCCCCCGCTTCACTGTGTGGGGCTTTTTTATTTTGCAATTTTAAATAAACACTCCGCCCTTTCACAATTAGAAGCGTATGCTTGGCTGTGCAATGCTGCATAATTTGACATTCCTCCATATGATTGTTATATTTCACTAGTTCTTTCCACTCTACCGAAGCGAGAAGCACTATGCCTCAACTAACCATTCTTACAGTTGTTGTCACCCTTGAGACGCTCGACAAAGATGGGTACACTAACCCTGATGTCTTTGTGGACTCTTGGCAAATTACCAACAACCTTGAACAGAGAACAATTGATATCCGTCAAAAGATAAAAGAACTTCTTGGCCGTGCAATTAACCGAGTTGGTTTTGAAAGAATTGTCTCAGTTTCCCACAGCATCGAGACACAGAGTGTTTCTTGATATGTGCAGAATGATCCCCTGCCTCGAAAAGGTGGGGGATTTCTTATTGCTTGTGATCGTGCAAAACATACACACTCGCTTTTTCTGTATGTTAAACTGAGCTCAGCTCATTCACTGAAAAGGAGAGCTTATGCGTTCGTTATATGATCTGAGCACTCTTCATAGGGAGATGAAGAAGGGGCGGGCAATTAGTGAAGCGGAAGCACTTTACCCCCTACCTCCTTCAGGAAGTCCGTACGATCTTGGGCATGTTGGCAAGGTGACAGCAGTCTGCAAGGCTAGGAATAACTATGTGGCAGAAAAGCTCTCTCAGCATCGATAAGATGCATCAACAAGAAAGTGCCATACAAAATCGCCCTCTTGGGGGCGATTTTTTCTTTCTCTTTTTAAAACGGCAGGCAGCTATGTGTAGTCTTCATGTGGTAACAGCCTCCATCTTGTTTTGTCCAAGGACTTGGGAGTGAAGATGTGCCTCCACATACCCATTCGGTAATCTTACGATCACCACTACAAAATGTCCCCTTCTTTGGATATGTTGTTTCATTTTTACTTGTAGAACACTGTACTCCTGATACCCCGTGATAACAATTATTTCCAACATTTGACCAACCATTTGATGTCATGGTACTTGCTTTACTTGGATCAATTGCACATTGGTAGATAATATTCTTATTTCCTCCATCACAGAAAAAACCAGAACTAGGTTGTGTTGTTGTGCAACTATCATACCGAGTACCTTGAGCAACTTTAGTGGTAGGATCTACCCAGACACCATTTTGGCACAGTGATTGCTTAGCTGCGCAAGATCCCCCATACAGAACTGTAGAGTTTACATACGTAGAGAGAGTGTTGCCACTAGGAACTGTTTTTGCACCTGCGGTACAACTCTTAAGTGCAACACGAGTATCTACAAGACTTACATCGTAGAACTCATAGGATAGATTCGCAAGTCCAGGAACCTCATATCCAGTATGAAAACTATTGATTGCAAAGTGTGCAAAGTACTGAGCATCATTTTCAGTTACACCATTAATGATACGTCTTGGAGGAATATACATGGTACCTGTCTTTTTTGATTCTGCTTCTGCCTGCAAAATAGCACTTTTGATTGAAGGAAGGAGGTCATACTCTACTGTATATCTATTTCCAACGATTTTATATGGATTCTTAACTGTCCCTTGTGGGAGCATCTGTTTAAGGCTCTGACGGTATCCAAATGTCTGCGTACCAGCATCAAACATAATATACTTGTCATTAAAGTTGGACCAATCTTCCAGAAATTCAAAGCGAGAATCTGCCATTTGAACCTGATACCAAAATCCTTTTTTTTGATACTTACACAATGGATCTGTCGGAATCATTTCTGTACAACTTGCATCTGTCCACTGCAAATGAGCGGTTGATACAAGTTGTGCAGTGTGTTTATTTTGGTCATATGTCTTCTGGGATCCTGCAGGAATAGCCCCTGGTGTTGAGAGTGTGGTCTTAGTCTCATCCCAACGAACAAGCTTTGCGTCAAAAGTGTATGTAGCATTAATCATAGAAGTAAGTGACTTCGGTGGTGTGATATTTTTCTCTAAGAAATAGTCTGGCCAATCAGTCTTTGATCCATCACGATAGAAAAGTGCTCCAAATGTTTTTGTAAAATGCTCATACGAGTTAATCGACAAGAGTATATGATCAGAAAAGATAGTGAGGGTTTTGAAATCACTTTTAGTAGGATTAGTTGCACGAAGTGCAAAAGAGGTTCCGTTGTTACTTTCAACAAGATTAGTGTTGCTGCCACAGTACGTAGCAAATGGAGACTTCCATGCAAGAACTTTGTTATATGGGGTCGTATAAAATACTCCAAGTGCATCAGGAATGTTTTGGTATGTTGTCTCATTTTTGGAATAGAGAATTTTACATACACCCGCAAGAACCTGTGTGTTTGTTTTTGAATCAACCTGATTCCATGCAGAATACATAGTCTTAGGTGCATCGCTCAGCGCTAAATCCTTCACAAACTGCACAATAGGCACAGCTGTTTCAGCGTGTACAATTTGAAAAAAATATGACCTGAACTGCAAAGACTGGATTGATGCCACAAACACAAACCCCACAAGTAACATTGGTAAAATGAGCTTTTTATAATAGATAGTTTTCATAGTTGGGTATGTATTATAATACAAATATGCGATTAGGTGTAGTTTGAAATTCTTGACACCTAACACTATTGAGGGTAGAGTGTTAGGTATCTACCGTTCTTTTGTTATAACATAACAGTAAACACGTCCATTACAGGAGGTTGTCCTTATGCAAGTACGAGGTGCTCGTCAAAGAGAACCAAAAGGTGTCCCAAGAGCAAAAGAGGACCGCAAGGCAAGTTCTGGAGGACATGGTGCAGATATTTCTGCAGCAATGAAGCAAGCGGGGGTGGTTACTGGCACTAAACAAACCCCTGCAACAACCCCTTCGTTTCAAGAAGGAACTGGATCTTCACCAAAAGTAATACCTCCTGCCGCTGATCCTGAAGAAAGTAAAAAGGTTGGCAAATGCATGATTTGCGAAAAAGAAGTCTTCGGCGGATGGTATGGTAGCTGGGGGAAGAATTCGGGAACTTGCGGCAAAACCTGCGAAGTCATCCAAGCAAAAAAGCCAAAAGACTACAGTATTTGCTAGTCCCCTCAAATAACATCTCAACTAATAGAGATAATCAAGATATCAGGCCCAACCACATTAGTGGTTGGGCCTTTTGACACCTAAAATACAATAATTTTTTATTTTTTTCAAGAGTTATTTTTTCTATTTTTAAATAATGAAAAAGAACAGTCTCAAAACCTCTTAGTTATCCAGAGTTATACCTTTTAAACATTGCTATACAAGCGTTATACTTGAGTACGTAATGCCCGCTAAAAAAGTTCTTATGTTTGGATGGGAATACCCTCCTCACCACAGCGGTGGCTTAGGTGTTGCTTGTAAATGCATGGCGCATGCACTCATCGAGAACGATGTGCATGTATGTTTTATGCTTCCAAAAACACTCCCTATTCATGAGACAAAGGTGAAGCTTACCTTTGCTGACAAAAATGTAGTTTCAACAAAAACAGCACACGTACTTATTCCTCACCTTGAGACACTTGCTCGTGAACTACAAAACCCATACCTCTCATCAGCACAATATGAGATGCGCCTCCAAGCATTTATCAAAGCCGGAGGAAAAGTTGTTCCAAGAACACTCATTGAACAAGTCGATCACTACGCCACACTTGTAAAAACTCTTTCTCAAGAAGAGCTCTCCGTTTACGATGTTATTCATGCGCACGACTGGCTATGTTTCCCTGCGGGAATAGCTGCTAAAGAAATTACTGGAAAACCTCTCATTGTACATATTCACGCAACAGAGTTTGATCGCTGTGGAGGCAATCATGTTAATCAACAAGTATACGAACGTGAGCGACATGGAATGTATGTTGCTGATCATGTTATTACCGTAAGCGAACTAACCAAAAAAACTGTTGTTGAAAAGTATGGAATCCATCCAGATAAAATAACTGTTGTTCATAATGGCAACACTCCATCTTCACCAGAAAAATCTAATCGATTCACTGGACTTCAGCAACTTAAAAATGATGGTAAAAAAGTTGTCCTCTTTGCAGGTCGTATCACTATCCAAAAAGGAGTAGACTACTTTGTCCACGCCGCAAAGAAGGTGCTTGAGTACAATAAGGGTGTATACTTTGTAGTAGCTGGATCAGGTGATATGGAGCAGCAGATTATTGCCCTCACAGCACAACTAGGTATCAGTGCGCACTTTTTGTTCACAGGATATTATACTCTTGATGAACAATCGAGTCTCTTCTCACTTGCAGATGTTGTGGTTATGCCATCTGTATCTGAACCATTTGGAATCATCCCTCTTGAGTCAATGAGTAACGGAACCCCTGTGATCGTTTCCAAACAATCAGGTGTGTCCGAAATTATTTCTCATGCACTTAAGGTTGATTTCTGGGACACGGACGAAACCGCAAACAAAATACTCGCAGTACTTGCGCATCCAGTACTCAAAGAAACACTACAGAAAGAAGGTATGCGACAAGTTGGAGGAATTACGTGGGACAAAGCAGCCAAAAAAATGAAAGCCCTTTATCAAACAGTTTCCTAACAAAACACCATGCCATCAATTGCCCTTTACTTAAAAACCCATCAGCCGTTCCGTATCAAGCACTACCGTGCTTTTGATATTGGATATGATCATGAATATTTTAATGATCAAGGAGAAGGTAATACCAACAATGTAAAAATCTTAAAAAAGATTTGTGAGAAGTCATACAAACCAACTAATAAGATTCTTCTTGATCTGCTCAAGAAACATCCTGAGTTTACGTTTAGTATTTCTCTTTCAGGAACACTCCTTGAACAGCTTGAAAAATACGCCCCTGCAACTCTTGAAACATTTAAAAAACTTGTTGATACTGGCCGTGTGGAAGTGCTTGGAGAAACCTACTACCACTCACTCGCATTTTATTATTCACTTTCTGAATTTGAGGCTCAGGTAAAACTTCAAAACAAACTTCTTAAACGTCTTTTTGGTGTTACTCCAAAAGTATTTTCTAATACAGAACTTGCCTACCGTAACGACCTTGCGAAATGGGCAGAAGATGCTGGCTACAAAGGAATTATTGCTGAAGGATGGGACCCGATACTTGGATGGAGATCTTCTAACTTTGTCTATCAACCAGAAGGTACAAAAAAAATAAAATTACTCCTCAAAAATTATCGCATGTCAGATGACATCGCCTTTCGTTTTAGTAATAAAGGCTGGACTGAGTGGCCCCTTACTGCGGATAAGTTCGCGTCATGGGTAAATGCAGTGAATGGAAATGGGGAAACAGTTAATCTCTTCATGGACTATGAGACCTTCGGTGAACATCAGTGGGAAAGTACCGGTATTTTTGAATTCTTGAAACACATGCCAAAAGAGATTCTTAAGAATAAAGATAATGGCTTCAAGACGCTTTCTGAAACCTGTAAAGCATACGATGTAAAAGATACAATTGATATGCCTCATATTGTAACCTGGGCAGATACTGAAAGAGACCTGTCAGCATGGACAGGAAACAGTATGCAGCAATCATCCCTCTCAGAACTCTATCGTATTGAAGAGAAAATTCTTGCTACAAAAGATGCTGTACTTATTGACGACTGGAGAAAACTACAAACATCAGACCATGTGTACTATATGTGTACAAAATGGTTTGAAGATGGTGATGTACACAAATACTTCTCCCCATACGAATCACCATATGAGGCATTCATTGCCTTTACCAATGCGCTTACTGATCTTAAACAGCGAGCGCATATCAACTAACTACTTATGGCAAAAGCTCTTATCTTAGCAAATGGAAATATCATGGTTGGACTCAATAGCCACGGCTTTGTGAATGATTTTTTCTTTCCATTTGTCGGAGTAGAGAATCATGTTCGTGGAGAATCTCATCGTATAGGTGTGTGGCAACATGGGAGACTTTCTTGGCTTGATAATGGAGAATGGAATATAGAAATTGATCTTGATCAAGATACTTTTATTGGCACTGTGAAGTGTTTCAATAAAAATACTAATCTTGAACTTCTTTTTACCAATGCTGTATACAATGAAAAAAATATTTTTCTCCGTGAAGTACAAGTGACTAACCACGGTGATCACGCAGAAGATATCAAAGTTTTTTTTCATCAGGTATTTTCTATCTACGGGACATCCCAAGAAGATACTGCATACTATGATCCTGTAAAAAATGCACTTATTCATTATGAAGGACGTCGTATGTTCCTGATTTATGGTGAGACAAGCGATATCCCTTTTAATGACTACTCAGTTGGTCTCTATGGTATCGAAGGAAAAGAAGGAACATGGAAAGATGCTGAGGACGGCATGCTTTCAAAAAATCCAATTGAACACGGTCATGTCGACTCTACATTTTCTATTCCCCTTACTGTTCACAAGAATGAAACAAAAAAAATCTATTATTGGATCACTGTTGGAGAAACAAAAGCAGAAGTATATGAACTTCATGATTTTATTAAATACAAAAACCCAAGCCAGCTGATTGAAAGCACTGCTAAGTTTTGGAAAGCGTGGCTTAATCGTCAGGATTATCTTGATTGTGATATCGCAGACAAACGATACCTTGAACTTTTTAAAAAATCACTTTTTTATATTCGTGGCAATATCGATAATCGTGGAGCAATTTTGGCTTCAGGTGATTCAGACATGCTACAACATGGACGTGATACCTATAGTTATATGTGGCCACGAGATGGTGCAATGACTGTTATGGCACTTCTACTTGTTGGTGAATATAACATCTCTAAACATTTCTTTAAATTCTGTAATGACGTCATAGAACCAGATGGATACCTCATGCATAAATATCGTGCAGATAGATCACTTGGAAGTTCATGGCACCCATTTATTAAAAATGATGAGGCAATACTCCCTATTCAAGAAGATGAAACCGCACTTGTCTTGGTTGCACTCTGGGAATACTACAAAAAAACAAAGGACATCGAATTCATCGAAGGTCACTACAACGAGGTAGTGAGGCGTATGGCTGTGTTCCTTACAGAATTTACAGATCCTCACACAGGACTACCAAAACCAAGTTATGATCTTTGGGAGGAAAAGCACGGTGTATCAACATTTACTTCATCAGCAGTCTATGCGGGCCTTATTGCTGGAGCAAAGTTTGCAAAACTCTTTGAGCGAGAAAGTGACGAAAAGATGTTTAGTGAAAAAGCGGCAACAATGCGTGAAGCGATTCTTGAACATCTCTATGATAAAGATCTTAAGATGTTTATCAAGCTTCTCAACACAAAAAATGGAGAAACAACATATGATAAGACAATTGACATGTCGAGTATTCATGCGATTTATACCTATGGGATCTTAGATATTACCAACCCTCTTGTTACAGAATCAATCAAAACAATCGAAGAAAAACTACGTATTCATACAGGAATTGACGGTGTCCCACGTTATCAAGGAGACAGATACTTCATGCAAGTTGAAGGAGTTCCTAATCCTTGGTATATCACTACGCTTTGGCTCGCACAGTATTATGCACGTACAGCAAAATCAGAAGCTGATCTAATGAAGGTAACGCACTGGATCGACTGGACCATTACCCACTCCCCTTTATCTGGGGTCCTTTCAGAACAATTGCACCCTTTTACAGGGGAACAACTTTCTGCAACTCCACTCACATGGAGCCATGCTGAGTACGTGCGTACTATTATTGATTATCATGATGCACTTGAAAGACTTGGGATTTGTAAAGTTGCTGAAGTAGCATAATACAATAAATTTCTATGTATATTCTTATTGATATTGGAGGGACAAAAACACGCGTCACAATCACTGAACACAGAGAGGCTTTTCTTCCTCCGCTTGTGTTTAATACTCCGCAAAATTTTGAAGAATGGTTCAAGGAATTTGATGAAGTGGCAACTACCATGCTGCATGGTAAAAAAGTTCACGGTATTGTTATAGGGGTACCTGCAACACTTGATGAACATAAAGAAGTTGTTAAACGTGCTCCTCATCTTCCTTTGTGGCAAGGAATTAACTTAAAAGCTCGTATTGAGGAACGTTTTTCTGGGCAGTGTATTCTACAAAATGACACGGCACTTGTTGGTCTTGGGGAAGCAATTTTTGGTGCAGGAAAGGGTTATCCGATAGTTGCATATATTACAATAAGCACAGGTGTAAACGGTGTACGAATCACTGATGGAAAGATAGACAAAACTATATCTGGGTTTGAAATAGGACACACAATTATTGATGAACATAAACCTGTTGAATATTTTATATCTGGAAGCGCTCTTGAGGAGAGGTATGGTAAACCTTCTCATGAAGTACATGACACGGCTCTATGGCAGAAGGTAAATCACTACGCAGGAATTCTTGGAGCAAACACTACCATGTACTGGTCCCCTTCTGTGATTGTCTATGGAGGACCTGTGATGAATGATCTTCACATTGAAATTATAGAAAAAGAAGCTCGTCAAATAACGACAGTGTATGAAAAAATGCCAGTATTTATACGAGGCACTCTTAAAGATTTTGGTGGGCTCTACGGTGCCCTCGCACTATCGAAGGAAATAGAAGGGTAGCTTATGGCTCGAGAAGCTTGGCTTCGAAGATATCCGAAGCTAGCAAGCGTAGGATGCTGTAGCTTCTACAGGATGCAAAATTAAATACAAATGCGTGACGCCTACGGCGTCACGCATTTGTATTGTATTCAGCTACATTCTACCGGCTACCAGCTACAAGCTACTATTTAGTATCTATATGACTCCACGCAAATTCTTTGTCTCCATGAACTTTTTTCCCTGGATTAAGAATTCCATCTGGGTCGAAAATTGCTTTTGTTCTTTCAAAAAGAGAAATTATCTCTGGTGAAAACATTTTTGGTAAATATGCTGTACGAAGAAGTCCGTCATTATGCTCTCCTGACATAGAACCTTTATATGCAAATACAAGCTCAAACACTTCGTCCATAAGTTGATGAAGCACATCAGTAATCCCAAACTTATGAATATCAATAAGTGGGATAATATGGAAGTTAGCATCTCCCATGTGACCTGCAATTGTATAAATAAGATCTTTATAAATATCTTTTTTAAAGATCGCATCAAGCTTAGGCAAAAATTCTGGAAGATCAGCTGGGTGCACTACAATGTCATCAATAGTAGGGGCTGTTCTGTATCCTTCCATACGAGAACGAAGGAGACTGAAGCTTTCTCGTCTAAAGGTCCAGTACTTCTTTGCTTCTCGTTCACTATGTGTGCGTTTGATAGGAAGATTGAATGACTTCATATCTTCATATGCAGCACTCACCTGATTCTCGACTTCTTCTTTACTACTACCTGTAAATTCTGCCATTAAAATAATTTTTGGAACTCCACCTGTGAGAGCCATCCAAAATTCTGGTAAGAACTGAAATCCGAGTGTGAGCATATTTCCTCCCATACGAAGAGCGATATCCTTAAAGAATCTCATTGCAATCTTAAATGTGTGATCATCATATGATTCAAGTGTTTCTGGCTTATGTGCAAGCATCTTAACAATAATTTCACCCAAGTGAACTGTTGATGGCACAAACATGATAATCATTTGAGAATGCATCTTTGGTGTCACTCCAGTAAGTGTTGCGGACGTAACTGCAGCAAGCGTCCCCTGGCTACCAACAATCAACTTAGATAGATCAAGTGTCCCTGTTTGCTTATCATAAATATTCCAAAGATAATACCCAGAGGAATTCTTAGATACTGTTGGTTTGGCTGCCATAATCGTATCATAATTATCATTAACGAGCGCAAGCATCTCTCTATGGATTCTCCCACCTTCAGATTGTTCACTAAGTTTTACCGTAAGCTCATCTCCAGAGAAAGCGTGGAGCATATCACGCTTACCATTTGCATAGACAACATCAAGTGATTCAACATATTTTTCTGTTTTACCATAAGTTAATGTCTTCTCCCCTCCTGAGTTATTGGAAACAATACCACCTATTGCAGCAAGTTCACGAGATGCTGGATAACTTGGCATAATCCACCCCGCAGCAAGCGTTTGTTTTTCAAAGTCACGATAAAATACCCCAGGTTCAGCTGTAGCATGATGTTCTGTAACACCAGTGACATGATTCATATATCTCGTTGTATCAAGAACAATTGAGTAACAGAGCGAGCCCCCTGTCATACAGGTTCCTGCTGCACGCATTGAAACTGCAATATCAATACCTTCTTTTTTCTTAGCTGTTGCGTACTCAAAAACCATACTAATATCAAGAGCGTTTTTTGGGTATATAACAATTTCTGGTTTTACATAAAATAAACTAGTATCACGTGCAGCGTGCTCTCTGTCTGCCTCAAGTAAAGAAATATCTCCTTTCACATGAACACGTAGATCGTTTGCAATATCTAGGTAATTTGGTGTTGTCATATGTGAAAAGTATAGCATGGGGCAGCCTTTAGCTTGTAGCCCTTAGCTGTTAGCAAGAATATGTAAACGACGACCTTTCGGTCGTCGTTTACGTATTCTATTTTTACATTACTCTTGTAATATTTAGCATTTTACACCATTTGCTCCAACTTCTTTTCTATCTCTTTTTCGGTAATTTCAAGGCGTTTTTTGAATTTTTTAAGAATTGCTTGTTCCTCTTTAGTGAGCTCACGTTTTCGTTCAGCTTTTACAAGAATATCATGGAATTCTTCGGTATCTCTACGGAGAGCTTGAACATTGACCCGTAATGTGTTTTCAACTTCTGAAAGATTACGCTTTATTCTTCTTCTAAATCGCGCAAACTGAAGGAATGAATACCAGAGTGTTGCAGAAATAGCAAGCGTTGCAACAATAACAATGAGAATTACTGAGAGCCAGTTCATCACAAAGATTCCAAAACGTACAAGCACCATTCGTTCAACAATAATCACACGCGTCTCTGTATAATCGCTCACAGAACCCCTTCCATCAAGTACTCGTACTCGCATTTCATACACACCTGACTCAAGTGTTTTGTCCCAGAGCAATGTAAAAGCTCCTGTATCGTTCGATGTTGTTTGTGCTGTAAACGAAGCTCCGTCAGTGTTAACAAGTACAACCTCTACAGTTGATTGAGGGTATGTTGCTCCTGTTACTTTAAACTTATTATCAAAATCAACTTTTTTTGTGTACTCAGTAATTACAGGAGGAGTAATTGTCTGAATCGTGTAATCGAGAGAAACAGTACTTGTATTCCCCGCATTATCAATAGCACTAATAACTACAGTATGATTACCAGATGACTGCTTAGGGAGATGATAGAGGTTAGACGGATCAATTAGAAACTCAACTGGTTGTCCGTTATCGATACTCATTGTAATCTTCCCAACACCAGAAAGTTTATCTTCTGCAAGTACTGAAATTGCTGGTGTTTGGTTTGTTGTTACGTTACCATCTGGAAAAGAAGCTTTAAGTTCTTCTGGGGCTGATGTATCTATTTGGAACTTATATTTAGCGATTGCTCCCCATCCATTTTTATTTCTAAACTGCACAAGCATATACATAATACCGTCAGCATCGGCGGTAAAAGTTCTGTTGGCAATAGGTGGATCATATACCTTAGAAGGGGTATCTGTTTCTTTTTCAGAATACACTGTACGGACAGCAGTTACTCCATCTGGGAGTTTCCATTCAAACGAAGCATCTCTTCTTCCGTACCAAAGATTACTGTCTGGGTGTGTCGTTGATGTAATAATTGGAACAAGGGTTTCTTTGATTGGCACAGCTTCTGCTGCTGCTTCATCAACATAAACAAAAGCAGACCCAGTAGTCTTAAGTACATCTGTTGCATTACCATCATTAGCAAGTACTGCTCCTGATTTAACAGAAATACTTACATTTCCAGCCTGTAATGCTTTAAATGTCACCGTAAGTACATTACCTGTTGCTTTATTAAAGCCAGGGTTGAGTGCGACACCCTCAAGAGAAAGGGTACCTTTTTCATTTGAAAAAGTAGGTTCTTCTGCCCAAAGACTGATAAAAGAACTTTTTTTAGAAACAGAGACTACCTGGAGTGCATCTTTAGGAAATACAATATCTGCAGATACAGCATTAATTGCATCGAGATTATTATTAACTACAATGTCTACTGAAAATGTTCTACCGGCTTTTGTGGTAATCGAAGAAGGAGAAATAATAAGATTTGCAGCATACGCATGTGTAAAGCTTACTACTGTAAAGAATACAACAAGAAGAGTACGAATTACGTACTTACTGTTTTTTCTTAGAAAGAATGATGAAAAGTGATTTACCATAAAAGTACAACACAAGGAGTACAAGGACTACACTTACCAGTATACGTGAGAGAAGTGAAATACTTTGAGAGTTTTCAACAGGAGGAATAGTAACTGTTGTGTACGTATTATTTGCATACGTAACCTTTACGTTAATATATTTTGTTCTTGCTTGATACAACAATACATAAGGATTTTTTACTATGCGCCAAGAACTATCACGTACAAGCTCCCCGTTGTAATCATTTGTTTCTGCTATTTGAATTTTTTGTATAGCACTTGTTTCGTTGGTATCATGAACAAGAACATACCATGCATTATTATTCACTAATTCATTACGTGTAATTTGTACAGAAAGTGTTTGATTCTTAATACGAGTAGGTGAAGAGATTTTCACAGGTATAGCATCAAGGAGCGTTGGCACGTATATAGTAGCTACTGCACTTTCTACAGGAATACGCTTTGCATCACTCGTAAAAGCATTGAGCATAATATCATCAACAAGAAGTGTTGCCACGCCTTTATCCTTTGGCATAAGTGTTACTGAAAAAATAATTCCTTTTTTCTTCCCTGTATAGTAAGGACTCTGCACACCATCAAACCCCCCTGGGAAAATCCCTTCAAAGGTTACATGTGTTCGATTATCAAAATATTTTTCATTTGAAAGTGCTGGTTGATTAACCCAAAGAGATACCACACTGCTTTCATTAGAAATACCTTCAAGTGTAAACAGGTCTGTTGGAAAAGAAAAATCTCCAGAGAGACCACTAACTTTCTCTTCTTCAGGATCAAGAAATACTCGTACAACTATTGGCTGCCTGTTTGCTAGAGCTTGTGCTGGAGATTCAATAGTAATCTGCGCCGCCAAAGCAGAAAAAGTAGTAAGTGCACAAACTGTGACGAGTAGTAAAGATTTTTTAAAAAGTATATTCATAATGTTATCCTGTCCAACAATAAGCCAAAATACTTAAATCAGTAAGGTTAACACTCTTATCTGCGTTGAGGTCGACTTTTTCTGGAAATCCAAGGCGCTTATACCAAAATGCCATAATACTGAAGTCGAGAAGGTTAACCCTATTGTCATTATTGAGGTCACATCGCTTTCTAAAACCAAGAAGTTCTCCTGGTTTAGTTCTTAGACGTGTCACGTCTCCAACACGAAATGTAATTGGGTCAGAATACAACGAAAGACTTGATGCTGTAATTGTTCTTGCCTTTGCATCATAATCACCAAAATCAAGAAGTGATGAACTCATCGTGTATGTCCATGTGCCGCTTGCATTTGCTCTAATTTTTTTAAGAAGTTCTGAAGTTGCAGTAAGTGACACAAGTACGTCTGCGTTAGCAACTGAAGTTCCTGAGAAAGATATAGGTTCGCCTCTTTTGACTTCAACTTTGTCAGATGTAATTGTAGGTGGAACAAAGATCCCCTCAACAACTGTTGTAACACCGGAGGCAACATACACTGTAAACAAAACTAACTTTGAAACGAGATGATTAGCATCTTCTGCGCGTACACCAAAACTATATGTCCCCGGAGGAAGACCGTGTACTCGTAAGTCAAAAGAACCGTCTGGATTAGCAGGAACAGTAGCTATAACTTCCCCATTTTTTAACAGGGTAACAGCACTCCCTTGATAAGCAATTCCTTTAAATATAGCAGAGTCTGTACTTGGAGGGATTGGTCCAGGTGGAGATGGTGGAGTAGGCGGGGTATCTGGTTTTGTATTTTGATCTACAAGAACAGTTGCGTATATTACTATGTCTTCAGCGAGAGGGTTAGTTGTAGTTGTTTGTGCGGAGACAAAAGAAGTACAACATAACACACCAAGAATCAAAGGAAGGAATTTTTTTGATGGTGCAGAACTTATTTCTTTGCTGCTGCTCTTGCTTGCTTGATAATCCATTTATTATAATGCTTAACAAGAACAACAAAGAGAAGGACGATGACTAAGATTATAACGAGTGTAACTGTAAGAAGCTGCCAAGGGAACATAAAGAATGTAACTGATGACTCAGCTTTTCCTGAGTTTCCAAAACTAAGCGCGAGTGTAGCAGTATACATACCAAGTGCAAAGTTATCTTTCTGGAATTTTACATGATCAAAAAAAGGTGCAGACACAGCTGGAGCATCTTTATCTCCAAAACGAAGATCCTCGACATAACGTCTCACACTTCCAGGAAGAACATTCCCCATTTTAGTGTTTGCATCAATCGTAGCAACTTCCATTCCGAACGTATTTTTTACAGTAATAGATCCTTCTGGTTTCACTCTATCATTACCATCATTCTTAAAACGGTACACAAAGTTAACAGGAAGACTTGTAAGTACTTTTTTAGCTTCTGAAAGTTCGAAAGAAATAAGTCCGCCTTCTTCTTTTACATCTCCTGTAACCTTAAGGAGAATAAGCATCCCTACTTTTGCACCAACAGAAACTTGTCCATCTTCTGCAGTAGGAGGAACTGTTGAGAGGAAAATTGCAGCAAAGTGCCCCCCAGCATCAGCACCTTGTGGAATGGCAATACTGTATGGAACCTTGATTCTCTCTCCTTTTTTAAGAGTCACTTTCTCATCTACTGTTACCCAAGATGGAAGTCCTTCTTTAGATGCAGTAAAATTAGGTGTACCAGTTTCTCCTTGAGATTCAAAATTCTCCACAGAAGTATAGTATGTCTGCTCAGTATCTTGTTCATTAATAATGAGGAATGAGTCAGAGATAGTTTCTCCAGGATCTCCTGTTAGCTCAGCACGTGCTGGTGATACAGTGAGTGCTTGTGCTGTAATAACACTCATTGCGAGTACCCCTGCTGCAAGCACACTACCGAATCGCTTGAAATTTTTTGTGATTGTCATGATTGTTCGTTTAGGTTTAATAATGTCCTGACTAGAAGTTAGCCGTAGCCACGTAGACAACGTTTGCTGCATATGTACCCGCTTCAGTAACTGCTGCGATGTTCGCAAGGTATCTAACTGAGTATGTAGAAGTTGGAGTTGATCCACTTCCTGTTGCTAAAACAGATGATGTGGTAGCTGTTGAGTTATATCCATATGATGTTGCAAATGAATACGGTGAACTGACTGCTGTTCCTGCTCCACCAGATTCTGTCGCCCTAATACCAAACTGTTCAGTTCCAGGAGTAGAAGATGCAATACTTGCTCCGATAGCACTAATAGTGTTGAGTGCATTTTGCTGTGATGTAAGGGTTTGTCCACGAACAGTAAGTGTAAATCCAGATGGTGCATTGGTTCCTACTGCAAGCGTATGAGCGACAGTTTCTGTAGTATCTCCAGATGAGTTAGTAGACGAAGCGTACTTTGCAGCACCAGAACCAAGAGTACCAAAATAGATAGTTGTTGTAGAAATCGTAAATGTAAGAGACTGATTCACAAGCCCAGTCATCGCTACGGTATCGTCAGTAATAATATTGGCAGTGATTGTACCTGTATCTCCAAATGAGCCTGCAATTGAGATAATAGAACTTGTTGCAGATGATGGGTTAACGATGGTACTACTTCCTGTACCTTGTGATGTAGCGTTAGAACCTATTTCAATCTGCACACAGCGGTTTGCTGGAATAACCGCAGTACCTGAGGTAATTGTAATTACACTTGTAGTAGTAGAAACCCCCCATGTAAGTCCAGAAGCACTGTTCGAAATAAGAGCATCCGTAAAACCAGAACATGATGCAGAAGTACTTGTTGCAAAGTCGATACTTGTAGTAGCAAGTGCTCCCATTGTCCATCCTACAGGAAACGTGATAGTGATATTTTGTCCAGCTCCGACACCTGTTGGTGTTACGAATTGAATCGTGTGGTCAGAAACAGTACTCACTTTTACAGATGACTGGGTGTCTGAAAGCGTGTTAAGTGCTGCAGCGAATGCGAGTTCAACATGAGTGACGGAGACACCTAGTACGATTGCAATGATAATAATAAAACTTGTAAACGATGTGAGGAAGTTCTTTTTGAACATATGTGTATATTACTAACAACGTAAGATTTCTACATCTTATTATTAGAAGTTTAACACTCTTTAACGACAAAAAGATGTGGATAAGGCCTACAAATAGGTAGGTTACTGGAAAAGTAGTGCTTACGATACCGTGCACGAATATACTAGCCATCATAACCAGCACACTCTATACTCTTTTCTTTTTAGAAGTTAGCTGTAGCAACGTAAGTGAGGTTCGCTGCATACGTACCCGCTTCAGTAACTGCTGCGATGTTTGCAAGGTATGAGAGTGAATAAATTGATGTTGGTGTAGAGCCAATTCCAGAAGCAACTATTGTTGAGGTGGTTGCGGTACCGTCATATCCATATGATGTAGCCTGCGAAAAGGTAGGGTCGATAGTAACTCCTACTCCACCAGATTCTGTTGCTCGAATACCAAATTGCTCTGTTCCTGGAGTTGAAGAAGCAGCTGTTCCTCCTGTTACTGAGATGGTGTTGAGTGCATTTTGTTGCGATGTAAGTGTTTGTCCACGAACAGTCAGCGTAAATCCTGATGGTGCATTGGTCCCTACTGAAAGGGTATGTGCTGGATTATCTACTGTAGATCCAGAAGTATCGGTAGATGAAGCGAACTTTGCAAGGCCTGATGACAAAATACCAAAGTATAGCGTTGATGTAGAAATAGAAAATGTAAGAGACTGTGACACTGTTCCTGATAACGCTACGGTATCGTCAGTAACAATATCAGTTGTTATTGAACCAGAATCTCCAAATGTACCAGCAAGCGTGATTGCATAAATATTAGGAGATGCTGGATTTGTAATCTGCGCAACTCCAGTTCCTCCAAAAGAAGCGTTAGAGCCTATTTTTATTTGAACACAACGATTTGCTGGAACGGACGCAGTACCGGACGTAATAGTTATAACCTGTCCTGATTGTGCCACTCCCCATGTAAGCCCAGATGGAGATGATGCTAGAGGCTCATTAGAAAATGAAGTACATGAAGCTGATGTTGATGTTGCGAAGTCTACGTTGGTTACAGCAAAGCTCCCCATTCCAAAACTTCCAGGGAAGGTAATTGTAATATCTTGTCCTGCAGCAATACCTGTTGGTGTTACGAATTGAATTGTATGATCAGAAAGCGTACTTATTTTTACTGATGTCTGTGTGTCCGAAAGTGTATTTAGTGCAGCTGCAAATGCTAATTCAATATGCTTATAAGAAAGCATAAAAACAAAGAGAAATACAGATGCAACCCCCAATCGAATATAATGTTTAACCATGATAGATAATGAATGCTAATAAGGTATTAGAACTAGGAACGATATATTTACAATATAATTTTAGCATTGCATTATAAAGAAACCTTGTAGATAAGCACAATTTTCTTTAGAAATTCGCAGTTGCAACATACACCATGCTAGCAACGTAGGTACCAGCTTCAGTTGTTCCACTGATGTTTGCAACATATCTGAGCGAGTAGGTTGAGGTGTTAGTGGTTCCACTTCCGGTTGCAAACGTAGCAGATGTAGTTGCGGTTGCATCGTACCCGTATGAAGTTGCTGCGGAGTATGTCGAATCAATTGTTGCTCCTGTTCCTCCGGAAACTGTCGCACGGATACCATACTGCTCTGTTCCTGCAGTTGAGGATGCAACTGACGAACCTATTGCAGAAATAGTGCTCGAGGAAGTTTGCTGTGAAGTAAGTGTTTGCCCTCGAATAGAAATATTATAACCAGACGGTGCATTTGTAGAGACTGCAAGTGTATGTGCTATTGTTTCGACAGTGTCTCCTAATGGGTTAGTGGAGGAAGCAAACTTTGCCGCACCAGACCCAAGTGTTCCAAAGTATATAGTAGTAGTAGAAATAACAAATGTAATTGATTGTTGTACTGTCGCAGAAACAGATACGGTATCATTTGTAATAATATTTGCAGTAATAACTCCATTGTCACCAAATGTTCCTCCGATAGAAATAATAGAAGTTGTTGCAGAAGATGGGTTAACAATCGTACTACTACCTGTGCCTGAAGAAGTAGCATTAGAACCTATTTCGATTTGAATACATCGGTTTGCTGGAATAACTGCAGTACCTGAGGTAATTGTAATAGCGGTAGTAGTTGTGGAAACCCCCCATGTAAGTCCAGAAGCAGTGTTCGAGATGAGAGCATCAGTAAAACCAGAACAAGTAGCTGAGGTGCTCGTTGCAAAGTCGATACTTGTCGTAGCGAGTGCCCCCATTGTCCATCCTACAGGGAACGTAATAGTAATATTTTGCCCCGCGGCAACACCTGTTGGGGTTACGAATTGAATTGTGTGATCAGAGACGGTACTCACTTTTACCGATGACTGCGTGTCTGAAAGTGTTGTAAGCGCCGCAGCAAGTGCAAGCTCAACATGAGTTACAGATACACCAAAAACAATAGCAACAATGAGTAGAGAGCTCGTGAATCTGGAAAAAATATTCTTTCTAAACATGCTCTAAAAATTAAAGCCTTTAAAAACCTTATAATACATACCGTAATTCTACCACAGTGCTGATTAGCCACATGTGGACAGTGCTTTATTTTTAAAAGGTCATTTTATTACATTACAATCTAGAAATTAGCCGTAGCAATATAAATAACATTTGCAGTGTATTCTGCTGCCTGTGTTACTGGGGCAATGTTAGCAATATATCTGACAGAAAACGTTGTTGTAGCACTATCACCGATAGTAGCACCTGCAACTTGGGATGATGTTGTTGCTGTTGCAGCATACGCAAAAAGAGCACTATTGTATGGTGCGGTTGAAGTACCAGATCCTCCTGCTGCAGTAAGTCGTATACCGAACTGTTCAGTTCCAACCAAAGACGTTGTCGCAGTCTCTCCGATTGCTGCGATAGTTGTAGTCCCTGCAGTAAGGGTTTGACCTCGGGCACTTACCGTATACCCATTTGATGCATTTGTGTTCACGAGAAATGTATGAGCTTCAACTTCTGTGTTACTTCCTCCGGTATTTGTACTTGAAGCATATCGTGCAAGGGCTGGAGATACTATTCCTAAGTAAATAGTAGACGTTGAAACAGAAAAAGTAATTGTTTGAGGTGGCGCTGCATTACTCTCCTCATCCCATTCAAAAAAGAAATGATGTCTGACGTTTACATCTCCATTTGCCTGTTCTTGATACAGAGCAACACCTTCACCCGGTTTAAGAATAAATTCATCTCCTGGTGTTATAACACTAGAATAATCTCCAAAAACTTGATTCACTAGTCCAGAGATAGTGGCCCCGAGAATTCGTGAAGCTGTAACCCCAACAAAGGTTGCTGTTACACCCGTTGAACGCACTTCTGCGGTAGACGAGGCACTACTTGTGTTTTTAGCAACACTTGTTGTTGCAGTAAGTGTCCCACCAGATGCTGCACTAATACGTCTAATTGTTATAGGAGTATACGCAGGAGCAGTTGCTGTTCCACTTCTGTCTGATTGAATTCCAACTTTTCGTACAATATAATTTTTTGCAGATACTGCCGGATTAAACAACGTTGCATAGACATAGTTGGCAGTGAGTGACTGTGTAATTGGCCCAACAGTCATCATAAACTCATTCTGAGATGTAGGGGCGACTGTTTCTTCGTCCCATTCTACAAGTAATCGCACCCTAAAATCTGCATCCCCCGCTGTTGGATTTTGATACAAAACAATACCTTCTCCAGGCTGAAGCACGAGAGCTTCTCTGTCAGAAAAAACAATTTCTTGATGTCCAGTATTCCCTGTGACAGCAGACGGTACAGCTCCTGGAGTTTGTACCGCAAGCAATCTAGAGGTTGTTGCCCCTGCGTACGTAACTGTAACACCAGTTGTGCGTATTTCCATAGAACTTGTAGCCGTCCCAGTATGTTTCTTTGGGTAACTCGAAGAAGCAACAACGGTTCCTCCAGATCTAACCGTGATACGTCTTAATTGTATTGGTACATACACTGCAGCGTTGATAGTATTCACACGAACACCAACTCTTTTAATCACAGCAGTTTTCCCAGAAGTACTTGGATTAAAGAATGACATGTAGTTATAGTTTGTAGCCGTACTTCCGTTAATTGGACCAATACTCATAAGGTACTGCCCTTCTGATGAAGGAGCTGAAGCTTCTTCATCCCATTCTATGGTTATTTTAACCGTCTCAGCAGCTGATGATGTTAGCACATCATTATAAAGTCCTATACCTTCTCCAGGCTGAAGCACTATTTTTTCATTTGCACCAAAGATTATTTCTGCGTGCCCAACTGTTTGCCCGACAGCCCCTGCTCCTGTTACAGAAAGTAGTCGTGCATCTGCGGTCCCAGCATACGTTGCTGACACTACAGAACTACATGCTTGCAGACACCACCTCATTTCCATAATACTGTTAGCTGTTCCTGTGTGTTTTTTAGGAAGATCAGATGCAGTGATAAGTGTCCCTCCAGAAGCAGCTGTCGTACGTCTAAACTGAAAAGACGTATATGCTGCCGTTGTTGTTGCGTTAGCGCGAATTGCTAAACGTTTAATTACGGCATTTTTCCCTGACCCGACAGGATTGAAAAATGAATACAATGTAGTATTTACAACAGTCGTAGATGCAACTTTCCCTGAAGACCAAATATACTCACCTTCAGATGTGGGAGTGCTACCTGAAGAAACTTCATCCCATTCAATAATCATACGAACAAGCTGATTAGCATTTCCGGCCGCTTCTGAAATAAGAGCAATTCCCTCACCCGCCTGAAGAATCAACTCCTCATCACTTTCACTAAAATCCAACTGTTTCCAACCATGAGCTTGAGCAGTTGTTCCGCATGGAGTCACATGTCCTATGCGAGCTTCAGTTCCTCCAACTTGTGTAACTGTCACATTCGTGTGACGAAATTCCATAACACTGTTTGAGCTCCCAGTGTGTTTCTTGGGCACGTTCGATGCTGTTACGGAAGTTCCAGCTGATGCGGCTGAAGTGCGCTTAATAATTATATTATTAGTGTATACCGCTGCAGCATCGCACGTCTCTGAACCAAACCAAATACGCCTAACTACTGCAGTTTTACCTGATGCAGCAGGATTAAAGAATGAATTATACACGTAGTTGGCAGATGCAGCATTTTCTACACGAGGAAATGCGAACAAAAAACCATCTCCTGCCGTGGGAGCATTCGCGCTTTCGTCCCACTCTATGAGAACTCGTACGACCGTCGACCGAGACCCTGCCGCCTCTTGATAAATAGCAACTCCTTCCCCTGGTTGCAAAATAAATTTCTCGTCATTTGTAGTAAAGGTAATATCTCGTTGGCTATACAATGCCCCTACGGCACCTGACTGAGGTTGACCAAGAATTCTAGAATCAACCGTACCAGAAAATGTTGGCGACGGTCCCGTTGTACGAACTTCAAGTACTGAATCTGATGAACTTGCATTTTTCTTTGGAAAATCACTCGCAGCGATGGCAGTTCCTCCAGTTGAAGCAGTGATTCTTCTCATGGTTAAGTTGACATAGTTAGCAGCAGTAGAAGATGCTGTATTAGAACGAATAGCGATACGCTTAATAGCCGCAGTTCTTCCTGAGCCGGAAGGGTTAAAAAATGACGCATATACATAGTTGGCAGTTGTAGAACCATTAACAGGTCCGATATCAAGCACATACTCTCTTTCGGCAGCATTTATCGCTGCATATGCTGTATTATTTTTCGAAAAAAATGTATCTACAACATTTTTATTTTGTCGTGCTAAATAAATTTTATCAACAACCCCTGCTCCAGAATGAGTAGTTATATTTTTATATACATAGATAAATACAGCAGGATCAAATCCAGAAAAAAACATAGTAACTATAAGTACTACTATTGATATTTTTTTAATGAGCTTCTGTAACATAGCTATATACTTCTTCTCCAATTTCTTTAAAAATTGTATTAACCTCTTCTTGATCAAGATCACCCTTTCCTTTCTTTTGGATCATAATTGTAAGGAGGTATGGTCGCCCAGGCACATACACAATCCCTGAATCCGCTCGAACAGCCTCATCAACACGCACTCCTGTTTTGTGAACAAAAGGAATACCATCTGGAAGACCTGCGCCAGACAAATCTTTCGGTGCTTTTGAAAGAATTTCAAGAAAAAGATTTGAATACTCTTGATCTAAATATGTTGCACTGTAAAGTGATCTAAAAAAAATTGAATATCTCTTAGCAGTAATTCTGTTATCAACTTCCTCTTTTTTAGATGGAGCTTTTTTAAGTGCATCAATAACATCATCCATTCCTAAGTGAACGTATACCTCTTCAAGCTCTGCCCCGTCTAGATTGCGAAGGAGCACGAAGTGTGCAGTGTTGTCAGAATTAATAAGAGACTCTTCGAGGAACCTTTTTATTGTAAGTGTGGTCCCTGATGGAGTCTTGTAGAGTTCACCATACTCACTATCTTTGTCATCATCTAAGATAACAAGTTCGTTATCTAACTTCCATTTCTTATCTTGAATTTTTTTCATCATCGCCATTGCAACTGGGATTTTTATGAGACTCGCTGGCCAGACTTTTTCATCTTTATTAATTGAGATATTAGCTCCTGTTGGGAAATATTCAAAGTAAATAGAAACCATATAATCATCTCTCACTTCATACTTACTCGTCAGTAATTCTCGCAACCCTTGGAAGTCAACAATGAGATTTTTTTTACTAAGCACACTAAGAGACGGGTTAAGGAACGAGTTCTGACTCACTACATCCTGCTGTTTAAGTCTTGGAATATAGACAATATAAGTAAAAACAAGGACAACACATACCATTCCAAAGAGTACAAGAAAAAGTCTTTCTTTTCGTGAAAGATTTTTGAAAAATGATTCTTTTGTAGTGTTGCGATTATATTTCATATGCTACTCGTTGTTACTGGTTAGGATCCATGCCCGTCTCTTCAACTTGAAAATTAAGGTTACTCAACTCTTCTTTATCTAAAACAGAATCTAGTTTTAATTTTTGTCGAAGTATCTCCGCAACTGTTCCATTCTCATCAGAAAAAACTTCTCCTGTTGCATCGCTGAAAAATGAAAATCCATCAGCACCAACTATGACCTTCCAAGGAATTCCGTCAAACATCAGCTCCCCACGCTCACCGCGTGCTATATCATGTGTTGGTACAGTTTGATTATATATTTCCTTCGTTACTAAATTATATGCGAATACAAGTGACCTGTCTTCGGATAACCAAAATACATACCCATCTTTAACTCCAAGAGGAGAGTTCACCGAAATTGATGTTGATGTACCAGTCCCAATTTTTTCTCCAACATCTTTTTTAGAATCATATAGCCATAACTCATTACTTACAGTCTCACCTGTTACGCGCTCTATCTGTACGATTACTGACTGTAAAAATGTTCCCTTTATTTTCTTAACAGTATCTACAGAAAAATCAGGTATTTCATCTTGTTTCTCCTTTTCTTCTAATAAATCTTTTTCTTTGATGAGCTTTACTAATGCAGCAGCGCCTAATGTTAAGTCATTTCCTTCATACTTTCTCCACTTATTTTTAAGAAGATCTATGACTGCAACAGTTTGATCAGTTGTGCTTGCGGTACTTGTTGCATCACCTGCGAGCACATCTGTTGAAGTCGCATATGTCGACGTTGCATCCAAAGTAGTCGGTGTTGAAGTAGCCTGAGAATCTTCGCCAATACTTGTTGAGGTTGCAATAGGCTCGCTACTTGTAGCAACTTCATCCAAATACATATACCAAATTTCTTGAAGTGAGTTCTCATGATTGATAAGCGTAACAAAACGTATATTATCAACAATCTCATCTTTCAAAATTGTGTCACGAGAAAAGTCAGGATGTTCATGTGTAATCGCAGAATCATAGAGCACTTCCACTTTAATACTATCAAGATACACCGTAGGAGTATCTTGTGTGTGCACAATAGAAACGACTTTAATTTGTAGGTGACTCATATCGCTCCATGACGTTGATGCGGTTACTGGAATTTCAAAGGTACGATACTTCATAGAAATTTCATTGAGCTCACCTAACGAAGTCCATGTCACACCATCAAAGGTGTAGAGCACTTCAAGAAAATTATTTTGAAACTGATTCTCATCTTCTTCTGTAGTTGTAGCTACTTCTGTTGACGATGCTTGGGGTACGGTTGAAGAACTTGTTACATCCCCTATGTAACTTGACGATGCATCAACTGTTGAAGAAGATGTTTCTGGTGTCGATGATGCTTCGATAGTTATCACAAGAGGAGCACCTTCTATGACTGGTGTCGTGTCGGTTGTCGGAGTATCTATGTTGTTATCTTCTGTCGGAACATCGACATTTTCAAATGTTTCCTCAGTTTCTATTGGAGCTTCTACAGCAGTGGACTCTGCTGATTGTTTAACCTCTTCTTGTGGGATAGCTTCAACTGGAGGAGGAACTACTTCTGTGGTTACTGTATCTGTTGTACTAGTCTCTTCCTGAGCGAATGCTCTTTGGAAGAACATAGTAACTACAGATGCTTTAAAGCTTGGTAAGAGTGATACAGGTTGCTCAGGAGCTGGCACTTCTTGTGGTACAGGAACTTCTTGTGGTGCTGGAGCCTCTTCTGGTGCAGGTGGCGGAGGTACGACTACCGTGTCGGTATTTCCAGAAGAATTTTCATCAGAAGAAAAAAGTGTATCGATAGTATCTTGGAATGACTCGATAATACCATTGAGCACAGATGAAGTCGCCTGCACCTCTCTAGTTGTTGAAGGGTTCACAACTTCAGGACCTGTCTCTGTTGTTGTTGCTTGTGCATTATTTTCTTCTTCAGCAATTGAAGAAGTCGCAAAGTCAGAAGAAGATGAGGAAACTGGTGGAATAGAGATATGAACCTCTGTTGAAGTTCCTTCGAGAATTGAAGGTGATGTTGTACCGAATACATCATGTTCCATTCTGTCTTCAAGTGAGAGATCTGGTCCTTTAGTAAGAGCGAGCGAAACAATAATCTTAGTCGGCTTAGTTGCTGTATCAAATGTCCCTTTGAAATTACCACAATACATCTCTGCATTCGTGTTCTTTGGGAGCACTGCAGAATTATTCTTATTGAACTGCGCAGCATCGCCATTTGAAGTAGTCTCCTCCTCCCCTTGTGCATACTGAGGATTGATCCATCCTCCAAGACAAGTCTCTGGGTAGAAGACACTACTTTCTGCTTTTCCTTTTGGAGAAATAAAACTACCTAGCACAAGGAGAAGAACCATCGATGATATCGCCATCAAAATTCGTTTCTTGTGGAGACTCTTATCTACCTGTTCTGAGTACGAAAATACAAGGTCATTAAGAGATTTAGTGACCCCGTCAATAGTCGAATCAACTCTTGGAAATTTTTTAGAGATGATTCGTGGCCGTTTGAAAGAAAATTTAGCCATACTACATAACTAGTATATCAACGATATGCCTTATATTTTCGAGTCAATCCACATATACTAGCTCTTAGCTAGTAGCTGTTAGCTTGTAGCAAATACACCAATACCACGTAATCTACTTTTTAAATTACAAACAGTTTCGTAATGGAAAAAAACTCCCACTTATGGTAGTATTCTTCTCACACAGCAGTGTGCTTTTGTTTGGCTAAAAGCCACAAGCTAAGAGCTACCTGCTTGTATTTTTAAATTGGGGTATCGTCTAATGCTCCCGATTTCTTAGACTGTACTCAGTCTGTAGGAAATCGCAGTACTGAGGTTTAGCAAAACCGAATGTAGTAGGAACAAAAGTTCGAATATCACAAGGTACAATGTTT
>JACCDG010449389.1_pt1 | contig 55242 bp, 85 predicted proteins | sample 7442471 | NCBI WGS metagenome assembly JACCDG01 (sample SAMN15323444, study PRJNA562643) | freshwater metagenome | isolation source: river surface water | place: USA:Blue River Watershed | collected 2017-08-17 | reverse complement strand
CGAAGTCTGAAAAGATGCCCGTGATAAATGACTTGCCGCTATCCAAAGCTGCACACGAGTTGACTCGGAAGTCTAACCCAGTACCAGTTGAGACGTTAGTATTAAACGTGCTATCGATGGTAGCATCCGTATTCAAACGCGTAAACCTGTTCATTGTAGTGCCGTCATAAAGCAATGACTCAGTAGCTACAATGATCTTGTCATCGGCCTGCACGTCAATTTGCCATACCTGATCAGAGAAAGCTGTGCCCGATGTCGTCGCCCAAGTAGTGTCTTCCGTACCATCCGAGTTGAGCTTTAAGATACGGTTTCTTGTATTACTGTTATAAGCTGTGAATGTTCCACCTAAGTAAATAGAACCTGTAGAATCGGCTATCACTGTGTTTACTTGGTTGTCTAATGAAAACAAGTTAGCGGTAAATGCCGTGTCCTCAGTACCATCGGCGTTTAGCTTAACGAAACGGTCACGAGTGTTGCTATCCCAAGTAGTGAATGCACCACCGAGTAGTATGCTATCGTCTGGCAATACGAAAATCGAACGGATATCGCTATTAGCTCCGCCGTTTACGTTAGTCGTAAAGGCCGTATCCTCAGTGCCGTCGGTGTTTAGGCGAATGATCCTAGTTCCTGACATAACGCTATTAAACGCCGTAAAGCTGCCTGCTATGATTGCCTTACCGTCGCTTTGGAACGCAATAGCTCTAACTACGTTATTTGCCCCAGTACCAAGGTTAGTATTGAAAGCGTCGTCTAACGTACCGTCTGCCGATACTTTAAACAACCTGTTAAGCGTAACGCCATTAACGGTTGTAAAGTCACCGCCGATTAGCACCTCTCCTGAGCTATTTGCAGCTATAGCATCAGCGTAGCTGTTTATAGAAGTTGATCCAATGTTAGGCGATACTAGGTTATTATAAAAACTTGCAAACTCAGCTGGTACTGTACCCCTACGCACGATCGTATATTCAGCGCTAAAACCTTTCTCTGTGGAGTCGCTAACTAAAAACCCAGTCACATCCGCTGCTGAGGATTGGTTATTAGCAATCGTAAATGACGTTGCGCTACCCCCACCAGAGGCCGGGGACCAACTAAGGTTACCACTACCGTCGTTTGTCAATACAGTAGATGCCGCGCCTTGAGCAGCAGGCATAACCAACGCATATGACGTAGTAGTCGCTGCGGGAGATATAGTCAACGTACCTGACGTAGAGCCAGGAATAATAAGCGAAGGCTTCAAAAACCTCGCTGCATTGCCGTTATAGATTAAAGGTGCATTTGGCATTTAAAGTGTATCCTTTGTGAATACAGTTATATAGCTATTAACTATATAAGTTTATGTCGATCTCACCGCTGTTAGCTGTTGCCGACACTGCCCTGATGCTGAGCCTGGTGCCGGATGGGATTGTTACAGGTACTTGTCCGTTGCCGCCTGGGTATACCAAGATCAGGCGAACCTCAGAGGCCGCTGCGCCTGTGCCGAGTTCCAAAGTCTGACCGGACGAATCAAAGATATCAAACGCGTTAACCGTAGCACCAAGCGACGCTACAAGCTGTACCCAAGCGCCGGTTGTGACGTTAGTGGATGAGTAGTCATTGCGCACTGTGGTTACTACAGACCTACCAGACGCCGAACTGACTGGAATAGCTGACTGGTCAGAAGATATGACTACTGGCGCTGAGTTGGCCATGGTCTTTTGACCAAGTGAATTGAACTTAGCATTTAATGCCGAAAGCGTGGTCTCTGTAGCAGCACCAGAGGGTAATGGCAATGCCGATGCACTGATGGGTACCACTTGATCGCTGGCAATGTTGACGGCTAAGCTAGCAGCTGTTACATGAGCACCTAGCGTAGCGGGTAACTTAGCAGACATTGCCGACAGTGTGGACTCTGTAGCAGCTCCCGTAGGTAATGCCGACGAAACCACAGTGACATTACCCGTATCAGCGACTACAACCTTAGCGTTTAATGCCGAAAGCGTAGCTTCAGTGGCCGCACCAGAGGGTAAAGGCAACGAAGATGCCGAAACTGGCACTACTTGGTCACTGGCGATGTTAACCGCTAAGGAAGCAGCGATTAAATGCGCCCCAAGGGTCGCTGGAAGCTTTGCAGACATCGCTGCTAGGGTGGACTCAGTAGCCGCTCCCGTGGGCAATGGCAAGCTTGCTGCGCTGATAGGGAGGGTACTCTGATCAGAAGCAATAACGACTGGCAAAGATGCCGCCATTAATGCCTGCCCAAGGGCTATAGCTGCACCACCAACCTGAGTTAAGTTGATATCGAGTACGGATGGAGCGTTTAAAGATACTAACAGGTCACCACTAGCATTTGTCTGTAGCGGAGTTAGGTTACTACTTGGATTTTCACCGGCAATTAACGTGGAACTACCAGGAATTAGAGCGCCGTTAGTGCCAACGGATGGGTTAGAAGACGCTGCGCCGCTAGGTGGGTAATAGAAAAATTGCATGTTAAGCTCCCACCGACTTGGTTAGGATGTAGATGTCGCAAGTACCGGTGCCAGGAGTTGAAGAGTCATAGGCAATGCGCACTGCGTTGAAGGGAAGCTGTTTAAGATCGATAAGGATTGTATCGTTAGCGGCATTGGCTATAGGAGAGCCACCTAAGTCAATTGCTACCCAGTTACCTGGATTGGTGACAATATTTGACACCTCACTAACCGTATAGTCGTTACTACCTTGGACCTGGAAGGTACCAATGGAGTTTGTTGTAGTGATATTAATCTGATAGCCGATGTTATCGCTATTGCGTATAAGCGTTGGGGCACTATTAAAGTCTGCGGCGAGACTCTGTGCGGATGCAACTCGATATGGAAGGGTATTTTTACGACTCATTAGGACGGCTCCTGGTTGGGTTAAGCCTGGTTGGGCCTAGCACTCATATATGTAAATTTGAGTTAGCCAGTATGTTAAGATTTAGATTACATACTAGGTATACGTAGTGTATGCTATAGCGCGCAGTAAATAAAAAAGGACCCCAGAAACTTTCGCCTCTGGGGTCCAGTCTTTAGTCGTTGGACTATGTATTAGGAGCTAAGAGCTACCACCATGTTCCAACCGGGTGCGGAGCAGATCAACTGCGCGTACCAGCCGATACGCACTTCGAGAGCGTCCGCATTACCAACGCGCAGACCTTCGAGGCCTTCAACGCCGTAGGTGAGGACCTTGGGGACACGTCCGAGTGAACGGAGTTTCCAGGTCTTCATGCTAAGGACGAACGCGGTAGCAGGAGGGCATGAACGGTCAGCGAGAACGCTAACACGGCCATAAGCACTTTGGAACGAAATAGCATCAAATGCCACTTCAACTTCATCGTGCTTAATCTGAATGTTCATGACCTTAGCGCCCAATGCATTCACAAGTGAAGCATAGGAAGCGAAGTCCATGACGATCAGGTCAGGCGATCCACCTTCACGATTCAACAGAGCAAGAGCATTCGTGATGCCTTCCTCAATCGTGTAAGCAGTAGCGTCATAGCGAATACCAGCGAGACGGGTCACGTCTGCCGAACGGTTAACGCCGAAGAAGTTATCTCCCGACGAAGGTGCCGTGCTAGGAAGCCACGAAGCGAGTCCCGAAAGACCCAAGTTGTTAGCGGTGCTGATAGCGCCAGCGACGATATCACCACTAACTCCGAGAGCTTTACCAGCCGAGAGCCACGAAGCATCTACAGCTGAAGCAAGAACCGTGATCACGCCAGATCCACGATCAACCGACTGAATAACAGCAGTCGAGCTCGAGATCGCAGAAATCGTCGTAGCAGACTTCGTGAAGTTCACGAGAGTCATACCAACTTCGAATTGCACGATTTGCTGAGCATTCGAGAGAGGGATCACATAGGTCGAACCGGAGGGGTTAGTTGCACCCGAACCGATGAAACCACGTGAACCAGTACCATCGTTGAACAACTGGAAAGCCAAGTTGTTCGTGATGTTGCGCATACCGCCATCCATTTGCAGTTTGAATGCGTCAACGAAAGCAGCAGGGCTGCCTTTGGACTGTTCCATCAAGAGGTTCGTGATCGTAACGAGCTGATAGTCTTGAACGATTGTTACGAAGAACGAACTAACGCTAGCTGCCGTCTGCTGACTTTGAGCAGAAGCAAAGGCGTGCGAACGACCTTGAGGGTTACCATACTCGAGGGGGACGGGCAGGTATTTACCGGCCATTCCGTCCTCAGATTCATTTTTAGGAAGAAGCGCAAGCAAAGGGTTCTTTGCGTACACTAGATCTTTTAGATAGTCACTATTATCGATGTACAATTCCTTAAGGATTGCATTGGTATTAGCGCTATTTGCGTATACAGCTGCCATTTTATAGCATCTTTCTTTTTAGGTCATCGTAAATGATGGGGATTTAGTCCCACCCTGTTACTTAACCTTTTTTGTTCTACTCGTACCCACTAACACCATGTCAGTGGTAACTGATAAAACCTTATTTCTTTGTACTTGCTTCAAGAATAGCTATGGCTCTGTCGCGTGAAGATAGCTTCTTCTGTGCAACACCAAGGCTATTTGAAAGCGTCTTAGCAGGGGCCGCCTGCTTTGCAACTACGTTTCCCGACGCCTGACCTTGCTTAGGTGCGCTCGGTGCAGTAACCGTCTTGGTCAACTGCTCAAGTTTCGACTGTAATTTCTTAGTCCTGGACAACCTAAGCGCTTCAGATTCCAGATACTCTTCAACAGCCTGGGCGGCTTCCTCAACCGTGAGTAATGTGCCATCCTCGTTAAAAGTTTTCTCAATGAGCTCCACAACATCGCCAACTGAGTTGGTGGCTTTGATGATCTCGAAAGACTCGTCACGCTCTACCAATCGCTGAACCTCATTCTTAATCTGGACTACAGCCTGTTGATATGCTTTCTGTTGTTGCTCTTCAAAAAGTTTCTTGGCCGATTCTTGGCCACTCTTCAGTGATTCAATTTCAGCTTGAAGCTTTGCAATCGCTGCATCTTCAGCTTTCGGTTGGTTTAGCACCAATTCCGTCAGCTTTTCGTAGCTAATGCCAAGCTCGTTTAGTACTGATAATGGGTCTTTGGCAAGACGGTCCTTAAGGCCCGATGCCGACTGAAGTTCCAGTTCTTTAGATTTGAGAGCCAGTTCTTGAGCTTTAAACGCAGCTTCCTGGTTACGGATTTCCTGCGCTTTAGCCCTTAGTGCTTTCTCGCGTCGCGCAAGCTGCGCATACTGCGATGAGAGCGGCTCTTCAGAAGTCTTAACCTCTGGTTTTGGAGTCTCTGACTCTTCAGTCTTAGCGGCGGCTTCTGCGGAGGTCACTTCCTCGGACACAGGAGCTTCGAGTGCAGCTTGAGCTGATAATTCGGAGTCTCTAATTATGTCAGATTGAGGTGTAGCAGAGCCACTGGACACCGACATTGTGGGTGCTTCTGGCTCTGGAGCTTTGTGCTCTCCTGATTCTTGGCCTTGCATACGTTTTGTTAGAAGTTCTACAGCTCTTTGGTGAGCTGAACTAGGTTTGGTAACGGCTACCATGTCGGAAGCTGCACCATTAGGGGCTTGGTTACGTGGAATGATATTCATATAAGTTCCTTACTTTCAATTAGTTACGTATTACTATGGTTTGTACGCTTTAAGGTACAATGGTTTGTTGTTACTGCTAAATAACTGCCTTGACTAGGCAGGGTTTTGACAAGAAATCAAGTTGTCTTTAGCCTCTTCTAAGTCAGAGGTACTTGTGTCACAAGCTTGCATATACGATGCAAAGTCATTATATTCTTTGCTTTTAAAATAATCGTCAAACTCTGCGTCATCTGAGTTAGGGAATCTATGAGACAAAATCTCTTCATATTGTTTAGCCAGGTCGCAGTTTTTGTTAGCTTCCTGCTTTAATTCGTTAAAATAACGAAATTGAGTCCCACATTGATTGGGTCTAACTAACCAAGATAGTGAGACAATCAAAGCAGCTGCTATAATTGTTACTTTCATACGCTATTAGGCACTAATGGAGACGTTGGCAGAGGCTCTGGGTTAGCCTGAGGCGTTGCAGGTGCACCACCGCCAGCCATTGCGTCCATAGGACCTGGTGCAGGTGGTTGACCGGCACTGAGTAGTGCCATTACTTGACTGTAAAAGTCGCGTAACATCTGCTGTTTCTCTTCCTCGAGCTTAGCTGATGCATACAAGTTGTAATATTGGACTACGATCTCTTTAGCTAACATGAGATCCATGAATGGGTCTGGAGGCGTGTACTTACCATCTTCAATTATTTCGTCGAGGTATTGGTAGATGCGCTCTTGTGATGCATTAGCGAGGGTCTCAGACTGACCAAGATCAGGGAAGTCTAGAAGCCTACGGCCTTCCTTAATCGTGATCATGCCTGCCTGAATCATCTCAGCGACCTTTTGCATACGTCCGGCTGGTTCGCGTGGGAGGCTAGAGGTATTAAAGCACTGAATTACAAACTCGTCTTGAAGGAGCGAAGCTTTAGGCAGGTCGATTTGTTTAGCGCCATTCTTGTTAGGGTATACCGTTTGGTACTTGCCGTCGCGTTCGGCGATATCTTTGGCAAGATCTATAATCGCATACGCAAGATCAATGAAAAAGTCATCATACCGGCGAGCGAGAGAGGCAAACCTATCAGTAGAGATATCGTCATAAGATCTAATCGCCTCTCCTGAGTTTAGTCCAGCCGGTTTGGTGGACGATGCTTGCAATGCTGACACACCGCATTGTTGATAACCGTAGTCAATCATTCGTTGAAGCTGAGCATAGAGCTCTTGAGGCACGCATGGAGCAACTTCGTAACTAGGTTTGGTACCACGATACGTGACAATGACACCAATTTCGTTACTATTGTGAGCCTTAACGACTTTAGAGCCATCTTCAATGAACACTCTAGGTACACCAACTAGCTTAATAGCCTTAGAAATGGTGTAGAGCAGAGAGTTGATCTCCATCTGAGTGCCCATGAGCTGCTCAGCTACGCCTTGAGCCCAAAAGCCAAGCTGTCTGTCACTATACTTAAGGAATACAAATGGGAACTTATCTTTAGTCCACTCTTCGTCGAATAGAAGTCCAGAGGAGCAAGCGATAGTATGCCTACCATCTTTAGCGCCTGGGCCTGATGGTAAGCGCCAACCTTCTACAACCATGACTAAGTCAGATACCGACTTAGAGGACTCGGCTGAGCTATCCACATAAGCCGCCTCAGCTAGATCTACTACAGCTGGCTTATCAAAAGCCTCATTTAATACTGCGCGGTCAACCAACTTTACTTGGTAAAGCTGTCTAGGGTCGTTATAAATCGATTCGTTAAGATCTACAAATAACTCTGTAAGCAACACGCGCTCCAATGAAACGCGGTTATTCATATCCTCGAGGATTTTAATACAACCAGTACCTTCGATAAGAGCATCACGAAGGACTACAACACCCTTCTTATAGGCATCGGTCTGGTAAAACTCACCTTGAAGGAAGTTGTTAAGCTTTTTAGCTAGGTTGCGTTCTTTATAGTCACTGTTGTCAGTAAGGAATACTGGAGATGGACGGTTTTGACCGATGCGACTGACTAAAGTATCAATAGATGATTGAACAATATTGAAGGTTGGGCGGTCGGCAGGCATACCGCTAACGTCATCAAACCTATTGATATTAGAGCCAGCATGAGAGAAAAGAGCTCTGTTACCGTAAAGACGGGCATAAATGGCAGCCTGACGATGCCTAAAGTTTTGATTCTCTTTAAGATACACCGCTGTGGCGAGCAGGCCGTCGGCTAGTTCCTTCTTGTTGGTGGACTTCCACCATTTCACCATCGAGTTGACTTTAGGACGATCTTTGGTGGTAAAGGTAACTGATGGTGTATCTTTAGGACCTTTAGAGATTTTCATTATTGAGTCTCGCCGTCGGTCTTTGAGTTAACAATATCTTCAACATTACCTACAGACCAAAAGAGTTTATCTTCGTCGCTCATCTCATCTGTAGGAATCATGTCGGATGCATACCGCTCTACTGAAGTCTCTTTTGACTTTGGAAGTTCGAAAGAATCAGAGAAAGTTAGTTCAAGGCCGTCGGCTTTAAACGTCTTGATACCTGCCTCACGGCAAGCTTTGGCAATTCTCTTTAGTTCTTTAGGGCTAGGGAGAGCCATTGGTAACCTTTAACTGACTGTATATGACTAAAGTGGTAACCTAAGAGTTACCACAGTGTGCGATTTACCGCACACCAGCCATGCGAGCCTTCATCCGTGCGCGGATGCGGCTAGCTAGGGTTTCACGTTCGTTGTCTTTATTATCGTCGGAGTCATCCAGCGCCTCTTGAAGAGCGGCGGTGTGCTCTGGAGCTTCTGGATCCCACATGAGAGGACCGGCCTCTTCGTTTTCAGCGTTTTCCAAAAGGTCTACTTGTCCGTTGTCTTCCTGTGACTTACTCTTTGCGCGAATGATGTCTGCAATGGACATATTGTCCATGTCGTCTTCGCTGTCTACCATACCACCACGGGCATAACCCCTTGGCTTAGGAGATTCTTTTGGGGATGGCGAAGATCCAAAGGCTTTGCGAACGCTGCCTTCGAAAATCTTAATAGAGTCTGGAGGCATCTTAACCTCACCGCCATCCTTAAACTTTTCTTTCTTTTTGGCCATGCGTTGAACGTTCATTGCAATAGCGAGACTTTGTTTCTTAGACATTATTCTGATGCCCCTTCATCTTCATTAGTGTGGTCGCCCTCTTCGTGAGGTTGACTGTCAAAAATCTGAAATGCCGACTCTAATGCAGCGGCAAGCATTGATTCATCTTTAGCTTCAATAGCCGAAAGAATATCTTTAGCGGCAGCCTTTGCGGCAGCCCTTGGGTCATCTTGCTCTTCTTGCATTGGCTTCTCATCCGGTGCACGAAGGATTGTGGGGATACCACCTAAAGCTCTGTCTTTTTTGAGAAATGGAAGCGTAAAAATACCCTCGCTTTATTAAACAACCTACATAGTTGTTAATTTAAGTGGTAAAACATACCGGATCGGGTATAAATAGATATAAAAACAGTAAAATCGTACCCATTTGGGTATAAATGGACAGAAAAATGGTTAGTTAGAATGTTTTTGGCGGCTAGCGTCTCTGGACTGTAGAGGCGTCTGGAAGTTCATTGGCATCTTACCGATTGCCGCTCCACCCTTACCCGTCACTTTTCCGCCACCCGCCACGCCTTGTGGATTTTGTTGCTCAGGCTGCGGCTGAGCGCCCATGATGCCTTCTGGCGACATGGTAGAATCTAGAGGCTGACCCATGAATAAACTAAGGGCCATGCGATTCTTATAAGGTACTATTTTACCCTTTGATGACGTGTTGACTATCTCGGACATCATCTTCTGTTGCATTTGGTTGTATAACTCTGGGTAAATAGTCTGCACTGTGATCATGTCTTGAGGGATTAAAGTCCCATTCTTAACGTGGTTAAGCACCAGCATTGGGTTATTAGCAATGTCTAGTTGGCGGTTGTATGCAGAGACGGCGTCCGCACTAGGTGTCTTTGGGGGGTCTAGAGGCCCGAATTTGTCGGTGCGAGGCTTAAGCATGGCAAGATAATTAACTGCTCGCATAGAGGTCTCTGCGAATGGCGCGTTGTACTCTGGTATTGGGTTGTTATCATTGATACTAAGCATGCGGTTTGGGTCAAGGGTGTAGTCATCGATTTGCTTTTTAAGCTTATCGCGCTGAGTCGCTGCGTTAGATGCTAAGCTAATTACCTGTTTAGACGACGGGTCAAAAATAGTCTTAACGCCTTTAGTCATGGCATTCCAGCCTTTGACTGTGGCCTTAGCCAATTCAGATGCCTGGCTAAGCTCTGGTGATAATGCCGCAAGCTTTACAAACTTATCTAAGGCAAAGTCTCTAGCGTTAGCTACACTAGCGCCCATTGGATGCTCAAAGAAGCTTCTAAATGCGGATAGGTTGGCGGTACCGCTTGGATTAAACTTCTCTGGGAATGCCCTGAGATAGGTCTCAGCGTCTTTAAGCTTAGCTAGTTCCTCAGGCGCGAATAAACTAGCCTGAATCTCTGGCTCAAGTTTGTTAACTTTATTAAACAATACTTTAGGGCTCATCTTGCCGGTAGTGCTAGCCGACTCACGAAGGACACCTTTTTGGTAGTCACGCATGAGTGACATCTGATTAGGGAATTCCTTTTGGAAGAAACTCATAAACTCAGAGTTATTCTTTGCGAATAGACGCTGAGTCACTTCCTCTGGCGTTAGTTTCTCATTGATAAAGTGGATAGCGTCTTGAATGCCATGCACCTTGCCTTTACCGAGTTGTTCCGATAAGGTCTTGACTTTATTGATTAACGCGCTGTATTGCTTATTGGCAGCTTTACGTTGATCAATAAGACTAAGTATAGCAGTCTTCTCTTCTGGAGCGGCCATCTTCTTAGCAAAGCTTTCAATGCTTGACTCTTCAAGCTCGGTTAGCTTATCACCGATGATGGCGGCAATACGTTTCTCGCCGGGGGTAGAGGCTAGGCCAAGTCCTTCACGTAAAGAGCTTTTAAAGATCTTTAAGTCATCTACCGTTTTGACGTTTTCAATGTTCTTAAGTACATTCTTAATCAAACTACCTTGCGGTGAGTTTGGTGTGATACGAAGCTCAGGGAAAGTTGATAGCTCTTCTACTACATCCTTACCTGCATTCTCACGAAGTGGTATGACATCAAACTTAGTTTTGAGATTGTCATACATCTGCTTAATAGGAGCATTCTGAGCCTCTAATTGAGATGTGATCTCTTTCTTGAACACGTTACCGATCTCGGCCTTAGACATCGTAGAGCCTTGACCTAAGGCTTGGTCTATGGCTGATTCAGCGGCTTTATAGCCCTGATTGTAAAGCTCTTGGCGTTTAATCGAGCTATAAGTTGGGGGGCCATTGATGAGGGCATCCTCAGCCTTTTGAATAAGCTTACTATCAGATACCATGCCCTCTAATACAGGTGCTCCGATGCTCTTAGCTGCCTTTTCGATCTCCGGTGCATCGGCTTTCTTACGAGAGAGGCTAGCTAAAAGGCCATCCTTCTCTACCTGACGTAAAGTGTCACTGTTGCGTATGATAGCGGATAAGTCACCAGCTTCAACACCAGCTTTATCGGCTTGAGAGAGGAACTTGCCCTCTAGTACATTTGGCACGGCCTTTATGCCTTTGGCCGCTGCTCCAAACGCTCCACCAAATACGCCGCCCATAACTGATGATAGACCCATGTGGGCAATAGCTGACTGGGCTGTTTGATTAGGATCTTCAATAAAGGCTTTGTGAATCTCTTCACCGCCGGACATAAGACCAAACTCAACCGCCTGTCTGACGGCTTGTTGTCCTACTTCCCTGATGAAAGTACCGCCGGCTAGTTGTTTAGCGGCTGTGGCACCGGCTTTGGCTAGTAAAGCACCTTCGCCGACGCCTGTAACTAAAGATCCAGCCATACCGGCTACTTCGCCTAAGGTTGAGGCGATAGGGTTAGCTTCCTCACGTCCTGCTATATCCTCTTTAGGAACGCCTAGGAGGCGCTCAGCGCCGCTGCTAAGGCCGAATGAGGCCCCCCTAGCTGCGCCCTCTCCGAAGGCCTTTACAGCGCCTCCTAGGCCTCCGTATTGGCTTTCTAGCTTAGCCTTATGAAGTTCCTCAGGAGTTGGCTGCCTATAACCTAGATTTAGGGCTGCTTGAGCTTGGTCGGCGGGTACTGACACTAGTTCAGCATTAGGATTGATAAGGTTTACAGTACCTTGGTTACTATCAACCATGGGTTTAGCCATGGCTTGTTGCATATTAACGGCTTGTGAGTTGGCTATTGATTGCTCTAAAGGCGCGGCAAGGCTAGATTGCTCAAGCTGCTTATCTATAGATGCTTCATCAGGCAATGCGCCTAATGCGCTATCGACGGCCTGTGTATAGTTATCGGCCATTTATCACCTTTTAGAACTTGGGCTTAGACTCTTGAATTACGTTTTGCCCTTGGTTATTATACTTGCCAAAGCTTTTTACGTCAATCCCGTAGTTTTTAAGGATCGGAGCATGCATTTGTTCAGATACCAGGGCATCGATCTTAGCTCTTTTGATTGCTAACGTCTCTGCGTCATCGCCAATATGTGGCATGGCATCTTCTAGCACCTTAGCATCTGCCTCAGTGAATCTTCCTGCTGTCGCTTTCGACAAAGCCGGTATAACTGCTCCTAAGATACCTTCAACTTGACGTTTAGATTGAAGAGGATTCATTACACGGTTACTAGCTGTCTGAATCTTGGAGAGTTGATCAAATGCATTTAATGTATTATCACGAGCGGCTGAAAGATTCTGAGCTTCTTTAAGTTCTTTGCGTGCTTCTCCGCGGTCATGCTCAGGAATAACCATTTCAACGATACGCTCTGGCATTACTTGACCGTTGTTTACGCCACTAAGGATGGTACGCTTCATGGCGAGTTGGCCGATGATGCCAGCATTTTGCTGTTGCCATTGGCCCATGGTCTTAAGAGCCGCTGCTTTAGCCGCCGGTCCCATATTCTTAGCTAATGCTTGTTCAATCTGATGAATAGCTGTCTCATTCATCATGAGATGAGTCATCTTAGTAGCATCATTGAGGTTACCCATAAGCTTAAGATTAGCTTCAAGCAATGTCGCGCGCTTACCAATCTCGGCCTTTTGAGCTTCTATATCGTTTTCAATTTGCTTTTGAAGGAACTCTTGTGCAGGGTTATGTCCGCTAGCACCACCGCCCATGCCACCTAAGATAAGGCCAATAGCGGTATTAAGCTTTTGGGAAGTGTCCATCTTACCCATATAACGCTGTGGATCGATGTGTTGATCCATTAAAGCCTTTTTAAATTGTTGAGTCTCTTGACTGATAGCGTCGAAGTTACCCTTATAGTCCTTAAGCAACGCTTGCTCATTAGCAACCTGTTGCTGTTTAATCTTAGCTTGTTCTTGACCAAGTTTAGCTTGTGCAGCTGCTTCGCCTTTAATACCAACTTGTTGTTGTTGAAGGCCTTGAAGTGTAGCAGCTTCAGTAGCTTTAGCACCAAATGGATCTGGCTGAGCTAAGGACGGTGCCATACCAGCTTCAGGGGTCGTAGGGGTAAGCTGTGGTGCTGAAGGCATTGGTGCAGGAGGGGTTGCACTAGGTTGACCGGAAAGATCAGACATCATGCCCATAGGCTGAGCCATTGGTTGAGTCAATGCCAATGCACTGGCTTGGTCGCCTTGACCTAATGCTTGTAATGCAGGGCTCTCAATGAAGTCAGTTGGGGCGGCAGGAGTTGCGGAACCTGCCTCTGGGAGGGTTATATCAATAATCTTCTCGGCCTCTTTAGATGGAGTTTCACCGCCATCGTACATCTTCACTGGCTCTGACTTTTTAGCTTTGCCGCTATCTTCCATGCCAGGAAGCTTTGAAAGCTGCTGCCTCATCTTAGTAGACAAAGAACCGTGCGAAATTCTGATCTCATGGCCATGTGGATGCTGAAGCGTCGTAGTACGTTCGTCGGAATGAATTTTCTTGAACTTAGACAAGTCCATTGGAAACTTATTCATTACTTTTTACCTTTAGACTTTGGCTTTTTAGGAAGCTCGCCATTCTTAGCAAGAATAGCCGCTACGAACTTAGCAGAGTTGCCAACTGGGTCAGACGACATCGTAACACTGCGAGGGAGAACGATCTCTTTAGGGCTAAGCTTAGCATCTACCGTGTCATTCTTAAGACTATCGCCTTTTACTTTAGCTTTGCCAGGAACCATAGAACCTTTAGCGGCGAGCATCTCAGCCGTTACGGGTCTACCACCTCTAGCCATGAGCACGCTCTCGTGTTTAGCCATCGGCATGCCATCTTGTAAAGACTTGAGATGCTTAACGACGAAGGAGTTAGGACCGCCAACTTCGCCGCCTTCAGCACCAAAGATTTTAGTGGCACCTGAAGTAATAGCAGAACCCAACCCTTTCATCATACCTTGCGATTGATCATGCTGAGCTTGCGCGTTAGTACCAGCTATGCCTGCATTGGCATTATTAATATTTGACTGCATCGCTATGCGATTCTGATTTTGATTCTGTAATGCAGCTAATTCTTGAGCCTGTTGTTGTTGATTCACCGCGTTAAGGTTTTGTAATGCTCCGGCTTGTTGACCAACTTGTTGCGTCGACAAGTTACCCATCATGCCTTGTTGCTGTTGAAGAGCATTAATAGCATTCAATTGCTGTTGTTGCTTCATGAGAGCAGCTTGACCGGCGGAGTTTTGTTGAATGTTGCTACCTTGCATAGCGGCCATACGTGCTAACAAGGCTGGATTAGCCTGTGCGCCGCGTTGGGAGCCCATCAGAGCAGCTTGATTAGCGATGTTAGCTCCCGTAGCATTAGCGAGGGCGGCAGCCGCTGGATCTGGCCCAGCGCCTTGTGCCATAGCTCCTAATTGGTTAGCTAAGCCTTGTTGTTGATTAAACACTGAAGATTGGTTACCAAGTCCGTTTTGAGAGGCAATAGCATTAGTGAATGCCTGCTGTTGAGCGATGGCATTTTGTGCTTGTTTAATCTGTGCTTGTGCGTCTGCCTGACTAACAGGATTGTCGAGTTGCGTACCTTGTGCTTTAAAGCCTGCATTATTGCCGCTACCACCGTTAGCTGCGGCTGAGATACCAGCTCCAATGGCAGATGAAGCAAGCCCTCCAAGGGCTGCTGGTGCTGCTGCGGCGGCGACGCCTGCTATGGCTGCTGGAATTGCGGCTAAAAATGGCATAAGGCCCTCAACATAAGTGTTAATTCAAGGTATTTAGACATCTCTAATACCTAAGTTCATAGGTAAGAAGGTAAATCCTACGTGTTTTGCGCGTCTGACTAAGCTATCTTCCTCACTAAAAGTTAAGAGACGCTTAATATTTAGGTTCTTGGAAAGCTCTAACAATTGCTCAAACCCTTTTTCAATAGCTTCGCTTCTATCCTCAGCGTCAGACTTAGGGTTAGTGATAAAGCTATCGAGAATGCCGTAGTTACCTTCTACTAAGCGAAGGAATAGAGCGCCCACTGGTGTGCCACTCTTATAAATGACGACACCGTGCTTTGGGAGGTCGTCTACTAACTGCTGAGCCATAGATCTTTCTTTGAGCATACCCATTAGCGCATCTTTATGGCTACTATCGAATACTTTGAATTCCATTATCCTACCTGCCTTACTGCTCTGAGTTGAGGGCGGCTTGACTTAATACCAACAGTCAGGTCTAACCCAGATAAGGTTAGCCCAGCTCCGGCGGTAACACCAAGGGTGGAATCAAAAATCTCAGTGATCTTGACTTGGAATGATTGGCATTGTTGTCTTTGAAAGAATACACGCCATTGCTCAACATTACTCGGTCCACCCCATGGACTACCATTACCCCAGAGGGGTTGGTTACCATAGTACGGACCAAAGTTATCAGGTGTTATAACATCTTGTTGCGTTGCTGAAGGGTTATAATCATACGCAACCTGCACATTGAGCTTATGCGGGGATATGTACTTCCCTAAGAGGTACATCTCATATGCACGTTGGAAGCCTTGCACACCAGCTAAGTTGAACCACCCGGTTGTGAAGCTCATTAGCACTGGCTTAGAGCCATCGAGATATGAGCCTGGGTTCTCTTGGAATATTTGACCTAAGGAGTTTAGCTGTGTATGCAGGTTAAGGTACAATGTACTAGAAATTGCAGGGATGTTTGTAAACGTGCCCCACTGACCGTAAAAGTAGTCATACATCAAGGTAATGCCAGAGTCCATGGTAAAGCGAACTTGATTAGTACCAGGGATTGCTAAAGCGGACTTTACTAAGGATCCTTGTGTGTAACGCTCAACTGGAGCACCGATATAGGTGGTGGTTAAGTCTCTGCCTAACAGCCAAATACCTTTATCCGATTGGAACATCAGTCCATTAGGCATGAACACGACTGATTGCTGATTAGTACACCCTACGGTGCCTGTAATGAACACAGGCTCACTAAAGTCGTTATTAGCTCCAGTGTTATCTGGGCCAGTGCCTACGATATAATATAGAGCATCGCGTTTGAATACGATCAGCTTATCATCAAGGGCCGCTAAAGCTGTAATATCGCCCGTACTACCTTGCGCACCGACTGTTGGGGGCACGAAGATAGTAAAAAGATCAGACATTTCAACCGGAGTCGCTTCAATTACTTGCTTAGAGTACCAGAGTAGGTTGCGGTCTTCACTATCCAGTATGAATAGTCTGGACTTAAACAATGTCATGACTGTAGAAGCGGGAGGACCAATATTCTCTACAACACCGCCGGTGGTGTATATGATCGGGTTACCTAAGATGTCTGCATCCGGCACGGTGTCAACATATTGCACTGAGTCTACAGACGTGTCATTAAGCAATGGCGAGGTGATGCTGGTAATTTGATAAAACGTCTGTTGTGCTACCGACCAACGATAGACCACTATGCGCACTGGGTTGTTAGAAGTCTTATACGTCAGGCGAAGTGTTGGGATGTCGAGAGTGACTGAGGATGTAGCGCCAGTGGTGGTTACAGAAGAGGGGATGGATGGAGCACTTCTATGTAAGTTACCTTGAGCATCTGTCCACTCGTAGGTTACTTGGTAGGAATATTGTTGGGCGGTCATTGTGCCGCCAGTGGTGCTAGACGTCGCCAGGATATCATCGGGCCAGATGTTGAACCCTTGCTCAACTGGCTTTACGTTGTCATACGCCCAGACAATACCGCCGGTGATGTTGAGGTTATTGCCTATTTCGGATGATATCAAAACGATATCACTAAAGTCGAACTTAGCTAAGTTCACACCCATCTGTGAATAAACTATATCTGTTGAGTTAGCTGTGAGGGTCTTATTAACCGGCACAAGCTGCGTTCGGTATAGGTAACTGATATAGGCAATGGAGTCTATAATTGTCACAGATGGCAATATTTGGGAAGAATAGTATCCATTGCCATTACCGTAAGCCAGTTTAGCTACTACATTGCCATCTTCATCGATTAGAAAGTAGCTTGGCTGGAAGGTGGATTGGAAACTTGCTAGTAAGTATATCTTATCTAAGCTAAACGCGCTGGAGGCAATCCCTGCGCCTCTGAGTATGATAGATGGAGTTCCTACCACACCGCCGCTAGTAATTGTAACCTTGTGAAGGAAGTCACTCCTAATAGCCGCATAAGTATAGCTATTGGTGACTTGTACTATTACGGTAGAGACCCCGTTAGCCGCTACTGAAGTAATTTGGTTGATGGCCGTTGCAGGAAGAATTTCGGTGGGGGCAAGGATGGGGACGAGTATTGAGCTGAGAGCGGTTGAATATGTTTTTGTATCTGTACCATTCCAGAAGTTAATCCAAATTGTAGGGCTAGGCGTAGTTGTATCTGCCGCAACGCTAATCCTAGACGCCGTTTGACTTGTAGTAACATAGGTATTCCCTTGTGTTAATATGCTGCTAAGATATGTTGCTCTTACTGCACCGCCTAAGTCAGATGCATCCCAAGCAAAATATATACTGTTATTGGCCACTATGCCATTCCACGCAGCATTTATGGTGTTAACTTGAGTACTGAGGTCCGCTACCGCTGTGACAGACGTTGGGTTATTGATTGATATAGCTATATACCTAAGATGCGGTACGCCTATGACTAGTTGCACAAACGCTAGAACAAAGTAATTACCTAATGCAAATACCCTAGGATTGGTTGCTCCAGACGGCATCGCTGTGCTAGGTATAATTATTTGGCCGGTACTAGAGTCCACTATCTGATAAAAGCTACTGGATGTCTCTTTATAAACAGTGCAAGCTAAGCCGTTGGATGCTACAGCTGCGTCTACAGTAGTCTGTGAGGTGCTATTGCGCACTATGGGAAGTACTGAGAGGTCTAGCGGTTGGAATGGCCCAGAGTCAACCCAACTATTAGAATCTGCCGAATAGTTGAGAAAGTTACTACCAAGAGCAATTAAACTATCTTTAAAAGTTCTTAGTGTCGTACTGAGATTGTCAGGTGTTGGCGTGAGTTCTTTAAACCCATTACGCTTTTGTAACAAGTTGCCGATACCGAAAACAGAGTTTTGGAGGTCTAAAAACTGTCCGGGCGCAAGCTGCCAAGGATCAGTCTTTGTTTGGACCCCGCTGGCAAAATTTATTTGTAGCGATTGCTTCTGGATCATTGCTATAGCTCATATACGCAAAGGGAAGTGTAATATAAGATGGCTGAGTTAGCGTTGACCCTCATTTGAACTTTATACGTATAGGTGCCAGCGGCGGGGAAGTCAATACAATTAACTGAGGACGAGGGTATATCCTGACCTAACCCTTGTGTACTAAATGCAGCAGAGTAAATCTGTGTAGAATCCCTAACCATGGCTATATATGAAATAGCATTACTGGTGATGTGCCAACTACTTGTTGCGCTGACTAATCCGTTGTCACCAACTAGACCGACAAATACTGGCCGCCCAGTGGTGGTGATGGTTACAGTCAAATCTGTAACATCTACGAAGGAAGTACTAGACGTGCTAAACGCGCTAGAGGATAAGCTTAATGCCACTCCGCCTGCTGCTACAGTCGTACCAGTAGCTCTAGTGCGACTATTGGCTATAGAATTAGCGCCTGTAGAGGTCATTGCCTGACCGATACCATCGTAAGAGATGGTCCCCATGTTACCACTGGTGTCTATGTTAAGGGCGCTGGTGGACCCTGGCAATGCAGGCAATACTATGGAGTAGTTACTAGACAGTGAGGACGGAGCAGACATCGTAATGCCTGGTGAGCCTGCCGTTAGTTTCCTAAAGATAAAGGACCCACCGTCCATATTAGCGGCTGTATTAGCTGCCGACTGCCACACGAAGGTTGAGTTAAAGGCTACATATGAAGCTGAGGCAGGTGATACTAGGTTAGCTATGGAGCCAGGCGTACCAGCAATACCACCGCTTTGAGTAATACGAATAGGAGTACCACTACCGTCATTGTAGTAAAGGTCATCATTGACTTCATATAAGCACCCAACGTCCGTTACAAGCCCAAGAGTTGCAGACTGAGGGAATAGCCTAAGACTACGAGCATTAGTAAGGTTATTATTGCCAAAGGTGAGGTCTGAATTGATATCTAAGCCGCCCGGCGTAATTTGTACGCCTGAGCCAGCTGAGTGGTCATGGCCGTCAAGAATGGTTAGGGCTGAATTTACATCCTCTGCGTACTCCGGGCCGGGAGCGACGCCAACTACTGGTATTGGGAGTGACATTGAGGGTGATAAAGTAAAATTTGGCATATTAGAAGCACTCCAAATCCACGCTTACTACAGCGTCGGACACCAACAATAGTGTTAATTCAGGACTTTGGTTAGCATCTTGGTTATCGTATATCTGAGCTGCTGATCTAATTCTTACTAACCGCCATCCTTGTAACTTCCGCCCAAGCCGGTGATTCACGGAATTGGATCCAATAACGAGAGGAACATCACGTAATATGATCGATTTTAGTGATGGATTAGTAAGATAAGGATTTAGAATGCTAGCCCACCGATTCTGTAGCATCTGAAAATCTTTATCATCAGATTGGAATTGAGGTAGGCTCATTTTACCACCCTGAGTATCCACCACCTAGGCCGCCGCCTGAGGTATTGCTCCACCAAGAAGCGGTGCGTGTATCACTAATCTTATCGCCTTGGCCTACATCCCTGTTCATTGCGGTTTCTTCAATGCGCTGCCTGAGGAATATAAGCTCTTGGCTGAGCACACTACTATCGCCTTCTTCTTTATCGACGGCGTATTTAGCCGCTCTGACGATGACGTAGTTAAGCCACCCTGAGAAACCAATTGTAGTAAGATCAGTATCTTTAAGAAGTTGTTGAAGCCTAGGGATATACCAAATACGAATCTGCTGACCAGCTGATGGCGTTGGGATGAACTCAATTTTATCTCCTACTAGGCGATACTGGAGATTAAATACGCCGTAGATTGTGCTAGCCGTATTGGGATATACGTAACGGTTACGATCAATGAAGTTGAACTTATTAATTGTCACAAACCCATTAGTAGCTGAGTTTAGACCAAGGTCTACACCGCAAAGCTTGTAGAAGGGTCTAGCAGCTATGGAGTTACCTTGGATGTCTGTGAATTGAGTAATACCATCTGGTAGTGGGTAAAGGTAGGTGGTGCCATCAGAGTTGAAGCTGACTGGACTTAATACAAAATAGTCCTCAAATGAGGTAATGAGTAGGTCATAGAGCTCATTCATGGCCAGGTTAATGAATGTATTCCACTCTGGTACTGTGACGAACTGAGAGTTGACCTTATCGGCCTTCTGTTGAGAAGAGAGTCTGAGTTGGGCGAGACTCATCTCTCCAGTGGGTGCGGGGATGAGGGATTGGGCAGTGGTGTATGGACTAGTTCCAGAGCCATTGACTGAGGCAACTTTATAAAAGTATTGGACTCCAACGGTAACCGCTGTGTCTAGGTAGTTATTGATGACTGGGGTAGACACAGATGCGAACGTAACGCCGTCTAAGCTCCTCTGCACATCATAGGATGTCGCACCGGCGACTATATCCCAGCTCAAGTAGTTTTGCATATTACCAGTCTGAGAAATTAGATTAGAGGGCGTGGCAGGTATAGCCATATGCTCCTAATGTGGAATGGCGTGGCTAGCGTCGAAATCCCCGCTAATTAAGGCCCCAATCGCACCACAAGGATGCAAGGCCGCCACACTCACTCTTTTATTATTCGCCGTTAACGAGCAGCGAGCTGTTTGACATGTAAACTGCCAAACTGAGTACCGATCCGTTAGCTGGGTCAGCCGGGATCTGCGTTGAGTCGCTGGTACTCGTATTGCCGAAGCATTGAATGTTAATAACAGCTCCGACATTACCATTAGAAGGACTTGGGCTACACATAAGGTTGGGGTCGCCAACAACCTCAATACTGGTAATTCCAGCCGATGCAACAGCCTTTACTCGGCCAGTACCAGCTGCGGGAGCAGCGGCAAGAATCAAGCTTTGACCAACAGCGGCAGTGAGTCCAGATGCAAGGCCAGCGGTAGACCAATCAGTATCACCAACCGTAGTGATCACATAGGCCTTACCTATAGTGCCCGTATTAGGGTCAATATCCGATCCCGTTTGAGCAGCTGCAAAGCTACTGAAATTACCGTAGTATCGGTTATAGTTATCGGACAGCTTAATTTGATAAGCGCCAACGCCTTTGCGAATTACCGACTTGATATAGGGACCTTTTACGGTGCCGACGGCGCCGGAAGAACCAACAGAGAAATTAAGGTCAAGAAGAACCGGGAAAGCATGCCCAGTAAACATCCTTGAACCCAAGAAGTTACGATTTGCCATTAGAGTGTATCCTCGAAAACAACCTAGCTCCCGGTAGTAGCATTTAGCCCTACCATCACCATCCGCATGCTAGGCACTACGTCTGGGAAGGGACTGGAGGATATCTCTAGTCTCTACTATTGTAGAAACAGTGTGCTTTTTTAGAAAGGATGATCAGAATCTAAGTTATCAATAATGATTTGATGTAGCCTAGTACGGATGTCTTCGTATACCTTAAGTTCGGCATCTGATAGACTATCAGACTCATATTTGATCTTTTGCCTAAGCTCATTTTTGAATTCACCAATGATTCCGGCATATTTGCTGGCATTAAGGGCCATTTCGTAGTCATCTTTATCTTCAGGCATTTGGTATTCAAGGATAAGTTTTGGCATTTTTACCTCTAACAATCAGTTAGGGAAGCATCATAGATCATGGTGCCATGGGTATCATTGAAGAAAAACCAGATTTCTTCAGCTTCTATCATTTCATCAAGGATAGCTGGGTCAGCCCAACTTTTAGGATAGATCTTCATTACAGCCCCGCTTTCGCAGCTAGTGTAGCTGCCACGACCATTACTAATGAAAATCCTGCTAATAGCTTCTCCAATAACATATATCGCTCCTTTTGTTACTCAAACTTACCCTTAGCCACACTTCGGAAGTACAAATGTGCTTCCTTAAATATAGACAGGTGATTCTCAAGATATTGTACTTCAACATCTGCCAAATCAAAAGCTTCCTCTTCGGCAGTTACAATAGGGTTAAGGTTCACTACATCTTCCAATACCCCTTCAGCCGGTTTCTTGTCATGCTTTTTGATCTCTTCAGTACGCACCGCTGATTTAATGGCCTTTAGACCGCGCTTCTTCATGCGTCGGTCAAGATCTTGAGTCCTGAGGGCTTCGGTTACCATGATCATGCCATGGAGGAACTTAGCTGCAAGCTTTTCCGCCTCTGGAATAGAGACCCCTACATCGTAGGAGTTTTCAATTTGTTTCGTAAGACTGTCACAGAATTCTTTAAACGTCATGTTATTTCCCATCCTTATCTCTGAATTGTAGCCATGTCATAAACAGCATACCAAAAAAGGACGATATAAACTGGAAGATAAATATCGAAGCTACTATTTGAAATACGAGCATCATATTAAACCCCCGTTACCGTTTTGTCTGTATTACCAGTCATAGTAAGAGACTCACACATATTACCATCGAAAAACTTTGCAATTACCTCACCGTTTACAACTAGGTATTCGGTGCCAACTCCGGTGAGATCCATAAGCTTGTTACTGATTCTTACTTTGTTGTCGTTCATAAATTAAGTATAGCAAAGTAGACTATGAAAGTCAACTATCGTGAAAAGGGGACTGTCCACAGATTGTACACCGCATCTTGCCCTTAGGGTCGTATCTCCATCGATGTGGAGGACAAGACCTATCTTTCTCGGCCTCTGGTGCCGCCTCGCGTAGTTTCCTGGCCCTAATTATCTCTACTAAGACTATAAGAAGAAAGTTTGCCGCGGCTATCAGAAAGAACTCCATATTTATTCCTCTTTTTGTCGCCTGATACCAGTTATGGTATTAATAAAGTAAAAGCGTTTAAGTCTGTTTATAAGCTCAGTTACTTTAGGTGTCCAACCATACATCTCTGCTAGATACACGGCTACGGCTAGGATTGGGCAATGTGTGGCAGCGGATAGACTAGAGATGAACTTTAGGCGTTCGTCTTCTGTAAGATCTTTGGTTAGTAGATAGATATACTCATAGTTGACACGGTAGCGGTCTACATCAAGTTCCATTGACTTTATACCTCTCGATTAGTCGTAAAGCATCTTCTCTAGAACCAAGCGAAAGGATACTAAAGCCCTTCTTATAAGAGCTTAGGTAGTCGGAGATGTATCGCTTCATGCCAATGTATGGGTTATCGTCGCCCTTAATTGTTGCTACAATCTTTTCGTCTAAGGAACCGTTATCCGCGCATATAAAGACAAACCTAGGCTCAATTTCTACCTCAGCGAGAGGTATGATGGGCTCATCTGACACTATGAATACGTCTAGGGGGTCGCCGTCTTGAGCTAGAGTGCCCTTAACAAAGCCATAATTATAAGGGCACTTGATATTGATACGACGGTCTAGTCTCAGGCTGTTAGTAGCCTTATCGACTTCGTACTTATACATCGTGCCCGTAGGCATCTCAACAATGGCCTTCACGTGATTTTCCAAGGAATTTTACCTTTCGTTGAAGACTTAAAGCCATCATGACATAGTATGCTCTAGCGTTAACCTGAGCATTAATCATACGACGAATCTTAATAAACTTCCAAAACAAAAATACGCGCTTCCAAAGAGGAAAGCGGCTGAGCCGTCTTTGATTGTTTTTAGCTCGTTTATCAACCCTCATGGCATTAGCCCAAAGGTTATCTCGAAACTTCTTTGCTTGTTCCATCGTCTTCATTTGTTGCATAAATTATTGTTTATTGTCTACACCGTGGGTCATATTTAAGGGTTTCGTCGCGGCCTTCTTTGTTGCCGTCGTTAAGACCGGACAAATACGCTATACACATGAAGGACACAAAAAATATGAGTTTAAGAGTAGACATAGATACCTGGGTCCTCGAATTCTGGAGCGTGCTCTAGACAAGTAAAGTATCTATTAGGCGGTAAAGCCACATTGCACTTACGGCACTTCCTTTTAACCCTTGGGACTACTACTGGTATTACTTGCTTATCAAGGCAGCTTGCGCAAAGATCATCTTGTAGTTCCTTAGTGTTTTTTCCTACAGGGATGCGCTTATCCATAGCCGCTGCTCTAGTAGCATCAATATTATTACGCTTACAGTCTATGCACTTCATTACCTATCACTCCTTTTGTCTACTATCTTGGCATTATTGTGAAACGTATTTTGGGTAGACAAGTCTATTGACTTTACAGCTCGATTAAGCTGCTTAGCAATAGATATAGCCTCTTCGCCGCTATCACACCGGCAATGGGCTCTCTTTTGCTCGGTGTCGTACACTACCCACTTACCTATTTTTGTAGCGTATAGCGGTTTATAAGTGTTCATATATCCACAATACCACTCTTCTATTTTCTGTCAAAGGGTTTTATGCGACGAATTTTGTCTAAATAGTCTTTGTAATCGGCCGGCTTTGGCACAGGCGTACCCAAGGTAGAGGAAGACGGTGGTGGTAGCTTAATAGGATGACCGTGTAAATAATAGCCTAAACCAAAGAATACGGCGGCTACTATTAGGGTCTTATTACTCATAACTTTGGTACATTATTAAAGATAAATATGGAAAGTCTTCTTTGTGTAGGATTAAAGAGTCGGACAAATAGCCACTTTTTAGCTAGGTAAACGTAAAACCTAAGTTTTTCACTTTGATATAGGCGATTAAAAATAATTGGGGCACCGTGGAAAAATTCTCTTTGTCTAGGGCTAAGTTCGCCACCTTCCATAGGGCTGTCAAACCAATCATCTTTATTTAGCTTAAAGTATAGACCTTTTAGTTCTTCTTTGTTCAGCGTCACTATATTGAATGGGTAAACTTTGTCTATTTTGTAATATGATGGTAAAATGCCATACGGCAACTTACCATTAAACGGTTGTATACTATTTCTAATGTATATGTACTTATCTTTGTACTGTAGGGACTGGTACAAACTCATTTTTTAAACACCCAACCGTCATTATATTCAAACTCATCACCGTTATTTGCTTGTATAACTTCGCCGTTATCACATTGGAAGTTTACGCCTGTGGGAGTCTGTTGAGCGATACAAAGGGCAGGTACCCTAATACCGCCTGCGCAACCTTGAATGAACAGCGTTATAATTAAAACTAATGCGTATTTCATTTCAGCCATATCACTTCCTTTATGGTTTTCTTGCCTTTTGGCCCTTCTAATCCTTTTGCAGTATGGAACGTCTCGAAAGGAAGCCACGAAGCTCCCTGCATTTCGCAAACGATAGCCTGTCCACGACGACGCTGACACCATGACGCAAGTGACTCATAGTCTATATCTGAGTGCGTATAGAGCCTACCTGCCTTTGCAGAATATGGTGGGTCAATAAACCACGTCGAAGGCAAATCATTCGGCAAGCTATTGTAATCTCTTAAATCGCAAGTCCAATGCCTAATTTCTTTCAACTGAGAAGCAATTCTCTCTTTTATCGCTTTGCCCCATTGTGAATTTGGCCTAACGCCTGACTTCATCCAAGTCGAAGGCATATTTCGTGGCTCGCAAGATCCCTTATTACACCAATATCCTATTAACCATTTTGCTTCTTGGGCGACATTCAAATGTCGAACGTCTGAAAACACTTCTGGCAATGATAGTATTTCTTTTTCTGAAACATCAATCAGATAGTTCCAAGTGCCGACAACACGCTCATTTAAGTCGTATAACTTAACGGTTCTTCCGTGGTGTGTAAGTGCGTATCCTGCGCTGCCACAAAACGGCTCTATAATCCTCGAATAAGTTGGCACCGGATAGCGCGGAGCTATTCGATATTTGCCGCCGTAATATGTAAAAAAAGGTTTAAGTCTCATATAGATACAATACCCCATTTATCACTTGTTGTCAAGGGATAGTTACCTAATTAAAACTAATGCGTATTTCATTTTAGTACTCACTTTTTGGCTGGTTCTAAAAGCTTCATCTCTTCAATCTTAGCGGTAACTGCGCTAAGTTCGTTTTGCAGAAAGCGTTTGTAGGTTTCAGGGTGACCTTTATGCTTTTCAGGCAATCCGGCGCTGAGCCTATTTCTGATGTTATCCGCATACTTATTCATTTTGATTAAAAGTTCTTTTGAGTTCATTTAAGCACCTGTACTCCCGTATCCGCCAGTACCACGGCTAGATTGTTTAAGTTCGTCTGTCTCACTAAATGTGACTCGAGCTAAAGGCATTATTAGCAATTGACCTATTTTATCTCCCTTTTTATAGTCAAATCTCTCTGTACCATAGATAGTCTTAAATTTAAGTTTAATTTCCCCAGTAAACCCACTATCTATCACACCGACTGCGTTGACGAGAGTTAGACAATGTTTATAAACAGAACTTCTTTGCATGATAAGTCCTACAAAACCCGAAGGAATTTCAATTGCTAAGCCTGTTCCATATTCAAGTATATCTGGTGGGTCACATAAAATTTTGGATGTGGCTACTAAATCATACCCTGCATCATCTGCATGAGCTAAGGTTGGCACTACCGCATTTGGATCTAATTTTTTAAACTTGATTATCATTCCCTATTAATAGCCGTATTCGTCCCTTTTGTCACGTTGATTTTGCATTTTCTCGAGCTCTTCCTCTAACATGCGCTCTTGCTCTGCTTTTGCCCATGCAGCAGTACCATACTTAGGGGGTTCTACTGGCTTCTGGTAAGTAAAGGCTGGAGATTCCTTAAATGCATAAAGCACCGCGTCGATAATGTCCGAGTGAAACCTGCTTGATACTGCGATACGGTCTGGGGTACTTTTTTCACGATCAATTTCGACTAGGTAACTATCATGAGCGAATATAGACTCAGTTTTCGCCTTAAACGATCCTGTTCTTAGAGCATCATTAAGTAAAGCGTAGTTTTCCATTTTCCTAGACTTTTCAGCTTGTATTAGAGGGATATGATGCCTGCGCCTAATCTCTTCGGCAATCTTCTTACCAAGTCCGCCTTCATCCACAACCATCTTAGAGACTTTATACTTAGCATCTAATGCTTTAATTTGATCAGCCAACTCTGTAATACCTTGTTTTGCCATTACAATTTCTTCAACTAAATAGGTTGTTTTTTCTTTTTCTGACCAAGCTACAACTGCAATAGCATCGGCATCAATAAAGCCTAAGTCAATACCCATGATGTATATATACTCATTAGGAGGGAGCATTTCATAATTATTAATTTTAGGCTCATAATGAAGAATCAATGAATTACTATCGAGTACCCACTTACCGTACCACTCGCGCTGAATACTAGGGTCGGCGGCAGTTACACCTCTACGCGTAAGCTCACGTTCGAGCATCTGTTGATGAGTGAGTTTTGACTTTTGTGTTATAAATGGGTTATCCCAAAATGTCCACTTATGCTTAGACCATGTATTGTCTTTAGTCCAACATTTATGAAAATAACCAGTAGGAGTTGGACTTGGCGTACCAATAAGTACTAATGTTCCTGCATAGTCCATTAACGCGGGTGATAAAACATCATCGATAAGATCCTGAATGTATTGTCTAAATGATTGTGCTTCATCTATGTAACAAAGTTTAATGGCAAGACCGCGAAATTTTTCAATCTCATTTGCGTCTTTAGCTCCTGATAAATAAATTATAGAAGCATTATTAAAGGTCATAGACAATTCCGAAAGATTTTCTACTCCGCCTAAATTATGTTCTCTATTTAGCCTTTTAATCTCTCGCCATATAATACGTTTAGCGTTACTTCTACTGAGTGTAATATACAAACATACTACGCCAGGTGTTCGTATAGCCGTATTTATTAAGTCGACTGCACAAGATACTGATTTTCCACTTCTTCTACTGCACACGGCAATTTTATTTGGTGCTGGATCATTTACAAATTTAAGTTGCTCAGTAAATAAAATTTTTGTAATATCAAAATGTGAGTCCGCAACTGCAACTCTTTTAGCTAATTGTTTTCTGATAGCTCTATTTGTCAGCATACATTTAGGCCGTCTTTAAACCTAGCCTTATTACCAAAATTAGTTAATTCTTGAGGTCCGGAAAAAGTACAAAATTTACTTTGACAAGTTTTCATGATTCTACTTATCTTGTATCAACTTCTTTAATTGATCTTCATCTAGCTCTTCTAATATGTCAGCTTCAGACTTTTTAAGGTCCTTTAGGATGCTCATACAGTCCTTCAGGTTAGCTACCGTATCCCTGGCTGGTGCCCCCATAGAGATATCCTGTAGGATGAGCGTCATGAGCCTATTAACCGCTAGCAGACCCCTTCCAAGCTCTTCATCAATAGAGAGGTCTTCAAACTTAGAGTCTGCAAGCGGTTTAGATGCCTGCGGCAAGGGTATAAAGGCGCCATTTTCGTCCTTTATGCCTTCTGCAGTAAGGTACTTCTTAGACATCCCGCTTTCCAGGTACCCCAGCCTCTTCTGAGGCTAGGGTCAGGGTAGCAATGTTTGCATATGGAATAATTGCAGTAGTTTTATGGCCTGTGTCTAGAACTATATTCATACGAACACCGTGGTCATCCAGAGTCATTGACCATTCGACAAATCGGCTCTTCTTTGGAGGAAGGCTACTTTCGAGTGATCCTACGACCGGGATAAATCCAGGATGATGGGTTAGTACGTGCGCGACTGCTTCGCCTCTCTTAGCCATTTGCCTTTACCTCACTGCTAGCGCCTTCGGCGGCCTTTTTAGCTTCCGCTTCAGCTTGTTGTGCTGCGGCTGCTTCAAAGTTAAGATCTCGGAGGCTTTCATTTACCAAGGCGAGCTCCTTCTCAAGGGTCGCAATCTGGTATTGAGTATGGCCTGCACGCATGCAAAGACCGCTGTACTCTTGTTGAATCTCTTGAACACTTCGTTTCTTCTTAGCTTCTGACATATTATCTCCTTAGATAAATGGGTTAAACACCGCGTTAGGTGCCTTTTTTTGCCATATACTCATACCAAGTTTGGTGAGGTGTGTTATGGCAGACACTCCCTCAGGAACTATGCTTTTTGCAATGCCGATACCACGCCAACTAGATTTAACGAATGTGTAGTCTAGTACGATCTTATCTAAAGCCTGGTGATGGATGGCATAGCCTAGAATGACGCTAGGGTCATCTTTAAGGCAGGCTATAGTTTTCTCGTGGTTAGGTGATTCTACCAAGGCCGTTGCAACCTTGTGATAATGCACCATGAAAATGTTCTTAGGGATTAATGAAAACCAAGAATTACCGTGATATAAGCCTCTAAGAAAAGTAGATAAGATGAAGTTCTTATCGTCCTCTTGCATCGGTCTAATTGCTATTAGGTCTGCCTTATTCATTTCGTTTCTTCAATTCTTCGCCTAAGGCTTTTACAATATGGTTAACGGTCTGTACGTAAACCCCGGTGACTTTAGAAATCTTTATATTACTCATACCTTCTGAATGAAGTGTCCAGATTTTCTTTTCAACTTCATTTTTAAATTTGTACCAGTATAGAAACTGGCCTGCCAATTCAAAGTACCTTTGTTTAGCTTCGTAAGCAACCGGCTTATAGTATAGAATGTGTATACTTTTCGCCCACTTCTTTAAGTTGCCGTCAGCTTGCTCTATGTCTTCAAAACCAGAGTTTTTAAGCTTGTTGTACCACTTGTCTTGGAGTTTTTTAAACTTAGGGCTCTTTAGATTCATTTGAAGCAACTTCTGTTATTGCAGATGCATTTGCTTCTAATTGTTTCTGAGCTTCGGCAGCTTCCTCCGCTGCCTTTTTCTTTGCTTCTTCTTCGATTCGTTTAGCTTGATTTTCTTTGTACTCTTGCATTTTAGCTTGTGCAATCTGAGATGCCATGCCTTTAAGCATACAAAGGGCAAAATGCCTTCTAGGCTTAAACGCATCTGTAGAATTAAGATGCAAGATCATACTTGCAAGTGAGAATCTTACAGATTCATTGTCTGGGAGATCATAGGCATCGATAATAGAAGATGCCCAAGTTTCAAACTCAGTCATTCCGACTGGGAGTCTGTGAGGGAGTGCCAACAACATTTTTTTAAGAAGTTTCTTCATAAATAAACCTTAACAGTCAAATAGGACACATGTCAACAAATTATTTAGCATCTGCTAAATTTTTTCCAGTCTTTGGGTCTGCAATTAGATCAATATTGTCAAATATTACGGTGGTTTCCATAGATTTTTTTAGTGTAGTGGCCACATCTTCAGCTATAGACTCTGGACACTCTACTACTAATTCGTCGTGTACCTGTAAAACTATCTTAACATTCTTCCACTCCGGGATATCCTGTGCTAACTCTTGTCTTCCATAGCAAAATGCTATAGCCGCCCTATTAACAACAGATGCGGCTGTGCTCTGGACCCTATGATTCACTGCTTGGTTTAATGTGCCCCTTACTTTATATGGTAAATCTGCGTGCATTGTCTTTCCATAAAGTTTAGTTATATTTAAAGCCTCTGGCATGCGTCTAGGGCGACCAAAATAGCTTAACGCTACCCCTTCCTTTTTAGCAGATTCATGACATTGAAGCATGAAATTATACACACTGGGGAATCTGGAGAAATAGCTATCGATAACTTCTTGGGCTTCCTCTATAGTTTTGCCAATAGCGGGAGCCATTTTAGCTGCTGTAGTACCATAGGTTGAGGATAGGGCTACTACCTTAGCAATCTGTCTTAAGTTAGGGTATTTTTCTGCGAAGGAACCTGGGTCTTCTTTCTTCAAAGAACAGTCATATTTATCATATACGGCAGCGCCGATGACTGAATAGAAGTCATCGCCATCTTTAAACGATGATAAAAGTCTTTTGTCGTTGCTTAAGGAGGCAAAGATCCTAGGCTCTAGCTGGCTATAGTCAGCGGCTACAAATACATTACCTGGCCTAGGTATAATACAAGACTTTACGCGCTTATCGTCTCTAGGTAGGTTTTGAAAGTTAGGGTTAGAACTTGAGTACCTTCCTGAGGATGTACCGGCTTGCTTAAAGCTTGGATGAATAATACCATAATTCATCCTTGATTCAATACCTTCGACATAAGTAGTTAAAAGCTTTAGATTTTTAGCGTAGCTTAAATATCGTTTTACCCATTTATATTTGTCAGCCAGTTTACCTAGTGCAGCTCTATCCGCGCAGATATAGTTCCAAACATCTCTAACTTTTTTTGGGTTACCTATTTTTTTAGTCTTTGGATTGTACTTTCCTTCTGCCCATACTTTGCCTTTGTGTGCGGTAATTGTATGTATGAAGTCTCTTTGCGCAGAAAAAGTATATGGTAGTTTTAGATTAAAGTATTTGGCTACTTCCCTACCCTCCTTAGTTAAGGTAGAAAACGAGTTACCAAGCTTTGTATACAATAACCACGCACGTTGTGTACTTGAGTCTATATTAAATACGTTGGTTTTGCCGGTACCTGGGTATTTGTCTTTTATATGCTCGAATACTTCTTTATTTATATACGCCTTATCTTCTAAGCACTCGGCCTCTAGTGACTTCTTAAGTTCGGCAAGTTTAAGCTTGTCGATCTTGAGCCCAGTAGTGTTCAAGTCATAGGTAGCAGTTCTAAGAAGAGGCATAGACTCCTCTTGATAAAAGAATGACTCTAGCTTTTGCTCATAAAGCTGAGGTAACAGATGGTAAAATAGCTTTATTGTAAGTAAGGCGTCTTTTGCACCATATTTACCAATAAGTTCGGAATTTGCCTTAAAAAGTTCATAATTAGCTTTAGTGAGTCCACCGCCATTAGCTTGAATGCTTGCTTTCATTTCTTTCTGTTCGTCGGCACTAGACTCGCCGAAGATGGAGATACCGAGTTCCTTAAGACCTATGGACCTATTTTCATCTAGTAAGTGAGCAAGTATCATAGTATCCGTGTGGATACTCGGCATTAGATCAACGCCATAGTTTGACCTGGTGAGTGCGCAGTCGAATACGGCATTATGCGCTATAATGCACTTCTTTTTAAGAGCCTCTAAAACCTCTACCGTTCTAGTGTTGGTTTCGAGCTCTTCTAGTTTATTTAGTTCTTTATTCCAAGATCTAAGTATTACATAGAAAGCATTACTAGTATTACCTGAAACTGAGTAGCCTATAATACTATCACTTTGCGATAGTCCCGTGCTTTCTATGTCATAGGCTATGTATTCTTCAGAGGCTATGTGAGCAAGTACCTCATCAATGCCGGATAGTGTTTTTACTACTGTCAATTTTTCCGTCATTTTGTTGCTGCTCCGCCCATGGTAGGGATTTGTACGGTACGATATCTGTTTTTCTATCTAGCTTACGAATGTTAGTGGCTTTCTGCAAGAAAAATGAAAAGGACGTTTCCTCATCTTGTGTAAGTTCCCTAGCCTGCTCAGTCTTAGGGTCAAAATATAGACGGTAACATACATCCTCTTGGATTTGGTCTTTGTCGCGTCTCTTATGCCTTATCTTACAGAATTTAAAGGCGGTGACCGTTGGGCATGCCTCTTCGCTGTAACAGCGTTTAAGAGGCTGCCAGAGCGTTATAAGGTAGTCGCAATAGGACTCAAAGAATACCGTGCCGTAGGCGGCATCCTTGTTAAGCTCTAGGTCACCAATACCGGCCTTTTCTCTGGGGGCTTGGGATTGCATCACCAGTAGGGTATTTGTCTCGACGGCAAAACTCTTCATGTGATGACAGATATCCATCAAGTCTTGGTTTTCGCCGTTTCGAGCACCTTTCTTACGTAACGCACCGATATGGTCAATAACTACGCAACCAATCTTAGTATTAGTCTTTTTTTGATATGAAAGAAGATAGTCTTTGATCTCTTCAAAAGATAGATTCCTAAAAGTGCCAGTATCGCCATAGTTACTCATAATGTGCACTTTGCTATGGAGAGATGTATCAGCACCGCACATTGTCTTCCAGCGGTCGGCTATTTCATTAGCTGGTTGTTCAAGAGGGATGAAAAAGTGAGTGTACTCAGGATTGTTCTTAACAAAATCTCTAAACATGTTAAGTGCTAGGGCCGTCTTGCCTACACCGGAGCCAGCTACAAGACCTATAACTTGACCTAGTCTAAACCCATGCTCTGTAGCATCTAAGTACCTTGGTCCAGGGAATCTTGTGCCTTTTAAGGTACTACCTGACTTTTGAAGAATTTCGGCAACAGAGCTAGATAAAAGCTCAGGTTCTTTAGTTATTTCAAAAGTCCATATTTTATCTACAATGTTTTGGGCATAGTTAACCCTATGCATTGGGGCTCTAGTAATAGCCTTTGCGCTGTTTACTAGTACGGATATGGCCTCTTCTCTAGTAAAGCCGTTGGCATACATTATGTGGCCTAGCCTATAATCAGCCTTACTCCTATCGTCACTTGTCTGAGACCACAGTGCCTTAACTTCTTTGTTATTCTTAAGTAGCTCTCCAAACTTTGGAGGGAGTGTGTCGTCAATGACACTGTTCTTTTGGTCTAGATTATAGGTGCGAGCAAAATGCATTTGGCAATACTGCTCATCTTGAGGGGTAATAGGTGGTAATAGCTTGTCTAGCTCCTCAGAGGTGTACACCACCTCTGGGCTGGATACTAATTCTAGACAAAGTTTTGGATTTTGAGGGTCTTTTACATTAGCGGTATTAGGTACCCGCATAAGCTGATATATCTTGGCTATTGCATCGTCAGTTTTAAATAATGCGATTAGTCTCCTTTGGAACCGCAAAAATGAAATTGCATCAAGATCGGAAACTGACCAATAAACGTGAATACCATTACCTGAGTCCACCAGCCTAGTTACTTTAGCTAGGGGGGATGCCATTATGACTTCTACAAAGGCGTCCTTTGAAGCATAGGTACCTGATTTTAAGTCCATGTCCACAAAGACTGTTGTAAATACATCAATTGCCGATCCACTCACTGGAGATGTGGATTTGTCATAAAAGGATGGATAGTTTGGAAGATAATATATATTATATCCAGACTCGTTAAGGTCTAATACTTCGTCAAAAGTAAATAGATCCTCTTGAACGGCTGGAAGATGCGGAAAAGCCTCTTTAGCCCAAGGCGCTAAAATGCATCTGTAAAGTTTCTTGTTCATATTCCCCCAAAAAAGATGGCTGGGCAGGTAGGACTCGAACCTACGACCGCTCGGTTAACAGCCGAGTGCTCTACCAACTGAGCTACTGCCCAAAACCTTCTATAACTACTGACGACGTGCGCTGTTCAACAAGGCCTTAACGGCGGCCTGTTGCTCAGCACCGGGGGTCTTAGCAGCCACGCGCGGAGGCGTTGCTCTAGATGGGGTTGTCTCTTCAACTTCGTCCAAGCTAAGTTCATCTTCAGCGAGTGCGTAGTCAAGGTCATCGGCAGTGCTACTATAAGCATCTTCAGAATCAGCTTGAGTAGTAGTGGCGGCAGATGGCAATGATTGGATATCCAAGACGTTTTCACTGTCTACTTCGACCTTAAAAACATACATGTCGTTATTGGCGGTCTTTCGCATCCCCTTTTGCGTGACGCGAATCATAGCACCGAGAGGCACATTGGACATCTTAGAGTCAAGGTCGGTCTTACCCCAGACTCCTACACTGCCCTTAGGGGTCTTGAAGACGTAAATAAATGATACGCCGCTCTTTCTCTTAGTGTCCGCTACCGTGCGCTTACCGAGGTAATATCCTTCAATCCTCGTTGGATTAGGCTTGCCAGTTTTACGGTTTACGCCGCAGAGAGAGATTGTTACGTCTGTGCTGAGGTCTTCTACTTCTTTAAATGCCATTTTATGACTCCTTGTTAACTTCCTGTTGTGATTTAAACCTATCATCCAGATTAGGTCGAAATTTTTGCATCCATATCAAGAATAACAGACAACATGCTGCATGTGCAAGATGAGAAAGTCCTGTTTCAGGATCTTTATCCTCTCCTCTAGTCCACGCAAACAAATGTCGCATACAAGCGCCAATAAGTCTAGTGAATTTAAATCCTTTAGTCCAATTGTACGGTTGATATTTATTAGCTCCGTGGGTTAATACTTTGGCTACTTCCTCTAATGACTCAATTGGAAGTAGTTCTAACCTTATCTTATCTTGATCATGCTTAGTTCCCATTTGGATAGCATCATGAATAGGCTTTGTGTCTATTACAATAGAAGGGAGCGCCGTCTTCCATTTGTCAAATGACTTTTTCATTTTTTAAACATCTCCCATAGACTACGTTTAATACGTGATTGTGGGCTAATACCAAGAGCCTTAGATGTCTTTTCTAGCACTAGGATGGCCTCCATAGGCTCATTGGCGTCTTTCCATGGGTAGTCCTCTTTCGCCTCTATTTCAAAGAATCTTCCCAGCTCTTTGAGCTCAGCATCGTATACAATGTAAAAGACAAGCGTATACCAGTCATATAGGTATATGAAGCAATTCTTAAAGATGGAGGTGTTATAGGTATATCCAAACTCTGCGCAAAGAGCTTCCACTTGAGGCATCGTGACGTTGTTGCGCATATCTATGTTGTGCTCTGTCCTTACGAAGTTATTTAAATCAGAGGTTTTACGTTTGAACGTCAATTGATTAGAATCTGGACCTACCCTGAGACGGCAAAAAGAGTCTTTGTCCTTAGTGCTGTTGTAAAAATGGTCATACCCAGATGCTAAGATAAATTTCTTAGGTTTTTTATCTAAGCAAAATTCAGTGAATTTACTTAATGATAGGTTTTCGGCGTTGTATTTAAACTCAACTTCAACAAACTTCACTGTATGACCTCAGTAGTAAGTCTGCGCTTTTTCAACCTCTAAGTCAAAACATTCCGGGCACAGAAGGTCGCCGTCCCATCCTCTGGCAAAATCGCCTTCATCTATAGTGCCTGTCTTGTCGCAGTCAGAGCACTTTGCTACTTTTGAGTCTTTTTCGTCTTGGTCAAACATAATAATATCCTCTCATTACCGACTAGTTTAATCAATTAAAAAAGTTATCGATTAAAAGACTGAAGATAGCCTCTTCTAGCCTATATACTGTCTTGTGACTGAGCTCTATAGGCCAACTAAACTCCATGGCATGTAAAACTTCGTGGATAAAGGTTTTAAAAGTCTCGTTTTTACTCATACCGGCTTTAATTTTTATAACGTCTGGGTCTGTAGAGGTAACACCAAGTTCTTTTAGATTTTTTATAAAAACTATCCTGTACACATCTCCCCTAATGTAGATTTTTTTAGGGTAGTCCTTTATCTCTGGTACTTTCATTCTAGCACTCCCTCTCCATTCCCACGCCCTTCCCCATCCCCATTCCCATATCCATACCCATGCCCACTCCCATATATACTCCCATTCCCATTCCCAGACCCATCCAAACACTCATCGCCATACTCATCGCCATACCCATATCCAGTACCATACCCATATCCGTAACCGATGCCTTTACCGTCGATCATTTATACCTCGCCCATGCGGTAAATACTTTGCCTACGTACTTCCGGTTTTTAATTAAACCTTTTTGATTAACGCGATAAGCACCGGCATTATAAGCAGCTACAGCCTTCCTAGGGTCACCACCATAACGCTTTAGTTGGAACTTTAGGAACTTAGCCGCCCAATACATATTTGTAATAGGGTCTTGAAGCTTTTTAGCAGTGCCTTTAAACCCTACGCTAGCGGCAGTTTCTTTTTTAATTTGGCAGATACCGTATGAGGCCGTAGCGGCGGGATGCTTACCATCCTTATGGTTAATAGCCGTGATCTTATGGTTACTTTCCACGTAACAGACGGCGCTTAATAGTCCAGGTGGAAGTGCCATAGTCTGACTTATCTGAATGAAGCTTAAAGCTAGCATTGTGTTAGTCATGCCTTTATTATAGCACTATTGGGGACGGAAGCAAGTGGGCAAAAAGCTAATAATTACTAGGGCTTAATACGTTTAATAGGGCCAAAGCTCCAGTGGCCACAGTCGACACACCGCATTTTAGCTCGCATAGAAGATCTAGTGTAATTAAAACCGCGCTTATGAAGGTTAGGTGACGCGCACAGTGGGCAGTTACCAGGCTTCTCAGCCATTGCTGATAAGTCTATGTGCTTTGTATCCCAGACTTTAAGTTTGTCATACACTTTTTCAAGAAGTAATACGTCTTGCTTATTGTACTTCTTCATTTTGGCCCAGGCGCTCTTCTTACCTGCCATGCAGTCAAGCCAGAGATCAAAGCCGCCGGTGTGTACTTTCTCACCGAGCTTTAGTGTCTTTCCAAGATCGTTAAGACTGTTAGAATTAAACTTAAAATTAGACTTAGCAACTTTCTTTGTGTCGATAGTCTTATATGGAGTAGGAGGACTAAGACTATGTTCTACGAACTTGGCTCTTGCTTTTTTGTTATCAAATTCATCTGAATTATGTCCAATAACAATATCAGCTTCATTTAGGACATTCCATAAACTTTTTACTAGTGATTTTTCTGTTTTGTCTTTAAAGTCGATTCTGCCTAAGCAATTTACTGTTTTTTCGCCTTGCCATTTCCACGCAAAACTAAGAAGTTCCCATTCCTTAGTATAGCTAAGAACATTTTGTTCATACTTTTCCCATACATAACCAAGATTAGGTGATGTTTCGATATCATAAAAAAGAATTTTTGGTTTCTTATTCATTTTGTTTTCTCATCTCTAAAACTAAATTAATCATTGCTTTTGTTTCATCTTTAGTAAAACAATCACTTTTTACTCTATTACAAGTAACGCAGGAGGACACAACATTACCGGGTAAATATCCTAGGTTATTATCAATTCTATCTAATCCAATTCTTGTTTCAGTTTTTTTAAAAACTCCGTTACAATAATAACAAGGTTTAGATACCTCATTAGTGTACTCTTCAAATGTTAGTAAAAATTCATGTTTTCTATTTTTTGCGTATACTTTTGCATGTACAAATCTACCTTTTGCAGTTCTACGATACTTATGCAGATTTTTTCGTGCTTTTTCTCGATTATTCTTATGCCAATCATTTATTTTAGACCTTAATTTATATAAACCCTTGTTCATCACATAGTGATGCTTTTTATAGTGTTTAATACAAAATCCTAATGATTTTGCTGTGTCGCGGCATTCCGCAAAATTACAATTCATTCTGCCTTCTTATCTTCTGAGGGTACTACTTTAGTGGCGTTGGCAACTTCTCGCATGATAAGACTTTGAAGGTCTTTTTGACGCTCTTCTACTCTAGACAAAGTACCTTTAACAAGATTAAAAAGGAATTCAAGCTGTTCTTTATTTTGCTTTTCAATCTTTGCGTAAAGTTCGGAGCTCACGATCTCTGGGAAAAGCTCCTTTACGATTTGTCTCATCTGACTGCGAAGAAGTTTTGCTTGATTAGCCATTTTTAATCTCCTTAAGTGATTTCTTGTGCGCCCTACGTAGTGAATTTTCTAACTTTGATTTTGCATTGTGACAATTCTCGCAAAGTGCTTGAAGGTTAGATTTCACACACCAGATGTTATCAACAAGTTCGTCAAAGGTCAATTGATCTTGCGTTTTATTAATAGGAATTACGGGTATTATGTGATCTACGTCTATTTTATATGTTGGAGTCATAGCGTTACACATACTACATTTACTCCATTTTGTTACTCTTGGTCTATTTGGATCTTTATATCCTGGCACTATAGACTCTTGAAGTACCTCTCTCCTAAGATCGGAGCGACTAAATACCCTACGTAGGGCACCCTTGATAAGACCGCGTTCTTTGGCTGAGATTCTAGGATTAGCCATTGTCCTCTACCCAGCTAATGCCATTTTTTGCCTTAACTTCTATGTGGTTGCTAAACATGTTTCTAAACTCTTCATTATGATCGATCACAAAGACATCTTTATCAGCTTTTGCGATAGATTCAAATAGTGAATAAGCCTTAACTTTCATGTCGGTATCCATACCATCTAAAGCTTCGTCAAAGAACAAGGTTTTGAAGTCTATTCCAGACCTTTCACTGGCTACTTGCATGACTGACACACCAAAACACAGTTTTAGCATCTGTCTTTGGCCTTTAGAAAGCTGGTAATAGGATGATTGGTTACCATTAAATAAAATCTCTACGTCGAAGTCATCAGCAGTAGATGCTATAAATGTGACTTTCATAGGAATTTCGAAGTGCGCCTCTATTAAATCATTAGTCGTATTTTGCAGCCGCTCTAGTGATATAGAGAAAAGGTTGGTCTTAATCATCTTAACTACATTTACAATTGTTTCGTCTCTCTTCATTAAGTCAGTTAGGTGCTTTTGCTCTTTAAGTAGGGAGTCTAAGTCCGACACCAGGGATTGGTGCCTTGTATTGACATCGTCAAGCTGCTTTAAATAGGGATTTTTCTCATTCCTAGCGTCCTCTAGCATTTTCCTATACTTTTGAGGTGTAGCATTGTCCTTAAGTTCTTCTATCTCCTTTTCTAAGTTGTGTATTTCAAATTGCAATCTATCTTGGTCATCTATCTTACTCTCAGCGTCTAAACGCTTTTTGTTTAGTTTCTTTATCTCTTTTTGAACTTCTAGACTATTGGAACCACAATGCTTACATATTGATTGGCTTTCGAGCTCTTTAATCTGCAACTCAATTGGCTCTATTAGAGGTGTGCTTTCCTCAAGGTCCTGTATAGTTTTCTTATGAACTTGTATCTTTAGAGTCAAAGTAGACAACTTATTTGCTGTAAGACTTTCTATATTTTCAAGTGATGTCTCTAAAAATATGATCTTGTGTTGCTTTAGATTAGTCCACTCTTCAGAGCTTTTTTGTAGATATCCTAAGTTTCTTTTGGTCTCTAGTAAAATACCTTCAGCTATAGCAATTTTACTTTTTACATTAGCTAAATCAGCCTTTCGGCTTTTATGGTTCTCAACTGCCTTTTTTGCAATATTATTGTAAAAATCATATGCAGTTAGTTTTTCAACTACTGTGCGTCTGTCTTTAGCCGTGGCAGTAAAGAAGTTGTATGAAAGTGAAGTCTCAGTATAATAGCTATTTAATACATACGAATCTGCGTCAAAGCCTAATGTCTCATTTATAAGACGTTGAGTATCGGTTAGATCTTTGCCGCGAGTTATCTCGCCGCCATTGACTCTAAACCACAAGTCATTTTGACTGCCACTGCCTCTAGTCCTAGTAACAGATACCGATTTATTGCCATTTATTTGTAGACTTACTGTGCCTTCAAGTGGGTCTTCAGAGTACCAAGACCTTCGGTAATTAACCGAACCCCCCTTACTACTTTTACCGAAGATGACCCAGTACGGCGCATCTTGGATAGTGGATTTACCTACGCCAGTTGGTCCGTGTATTACGGTCAGGCCGTTATTAACGAAGGATAACTCTAGATTAGTATAAGAACCAAAGTTGACTATAGAACAGTCTATGATCCTCATACCTCTAATAGTAGACGCCAATGCTTTTTAAGTAAAGCAACTTCGTTAGGATCAGCGCTAGTGGTGTCTATAACTTTATCGAGGATCTCTGCGTCCGTTTGAACCACATTTGAAGTCATATGACCTATATTTTGGTCAGTAGGGATTAGATCAATTTTAATAGGCTGTATAAACTTTTTACGAATTTCAGAGAGTTTAAGATTTTGAAGATCATGCCTATTACCTTTAATCTTAAGCAGTACTAGGTCAATTGGGCGAGTGTTATTAGTTAGGTTACTTAGCTCACCAATGCTTATATCTATTACCACGTGCTTCCTAAGGTCAAGCGGAATGCGCTCTATAGAGCCATCGCTGTAAAGCACTGCGTAGCCCTTGGGGCCGTCGTTAGCCTCGCCGAAAGATAGGGTGTAGGGGTTGCCTATGTAAGACACTGTGCCTAGGTCCTGAGCCCTGTGGTAGTGCCCTGATATTACCCTATGATTTTTAAATGACTCTAGTGGTAGGGATGTCTTATCTTGAATGTAATGGCCCATATAGGCAGACTGAACACCTTGGTGCATTATGATAATACTATTGTGCGGTATTACTTTAAGGGCATCTGTAATATATTTCTTGTCGTGCTGGTACGCGAGTAACCACACATTATCGATATTAAATGTGCTGTTTACGGTAGTGGTATATTCTTCTAAAAAGTTAAGAGAGTGTTCAGATGACTTTTCGTTTATTCGATCGTGGTTACCAACTATTGTAAATGTTTTAACTTTAGATGATTTTAGAGTAGTAATTAACCTATTAGCACACTCTGCTCGTATGATGCTTTTTGAGTCTAGAGTATCGCCGGCAATTATTAGTGGGATATTTAGATCTTCAGCTGCCTTTATAGCCGATCTTAGTGCGCTATCAGCTAGGTCAAGTGTACCTAATGTGTAGTGCAAGTCACTGATAAGGACTGTTAGTGGCTTAGCCATCTATTCCTCGTCGTCAGTCTCATCAGATAATTTTACACCGTCGGCTGTGATTTCAAAGGTTAATTTATGGATAGAAGTAGCGTTTTGTGATAAGTGATTTTTAGTAACTGTGGCGGCGGTAATAATACCATGTTTCATGGTCGTACCTTTAACTACTTTAGTTAGTACCTTTACACGCCTAAGCATTACAATAAGGGATGAGTGGTATTCAATTTTAGCGCCGCCGGAGGCTGCGTCGCCGTGCTGCATGAAGCCGATTTTTGCGTACGTTTGGTTGGCAAGGTACACAGCTATTGAGTCTGGATACTTATTAATTAAAGCTACTAATGTTTTCATCACAGAGCCGTTTTCTTTAGCGTCTTGCCCTGGCTGAGCGTGCTTTTCATCGTCTAACTGTCGTTCAGCATGTGACCGGCTCTGAGACCCACCAACGCTATCCCATACAAAGAGGATTTTGGCATTTTCATCCTGCTCTTTTACAGCGGTGATATACCGGCGTGTGAGCTCTCCACCCTTTAGGATCTCGTTTGTACGAATCAACAAAATGTCTTCTGGTTTACCACCCATTGCCTTTAGACGTGCTGAGTCGAGCTTGTCTTCGCTATCCCACACAATTACTTGTACACCGGCTTTTTGGGCAGCGACGATGCTTTCGGCAGCTAGTGTGCTTTTACCAGAGTCAGGCTTTCCGGCCACTTGCAGTATTTTATTGAATGGTATGCCTGGGAGTCCTGTAAGTAGTCTAAGTGGATGACTCTCTGGAAGTGGGATAATGTCATCAGCGGTATATACAGACTTTACATCTGCACCAGTGCCGATGATACTCTGCGCCTTCTTGTCTTTGGCATAAAGCTTCTGCATGTCACTTACAATTTGTGATATATTAATTTTAGCCATTAGAATGATACTCCTACCGATGCCCCAATAGTACCATTTGAGAGACCCCAAATACCAATACTAACTGGCCCGACGATGTCTTTTGTGACTGCCGCGCCGAATACTGGTTGTGCGTAGCCTTTAGAGAAATCTACACCACCGAGGGCTGACACGTTTAAACGTGAAGAATTATTAACAACTTCTTTAGATGTGGTATTAGTAAGGTCCTTTTCCGAATTTTCAGCGGTATCTGTCTTAGAGTGTTCATCGTCATTTTCAATGACTTTTACAATACGTTCCTTCCTACCGTCTGGGTAGGTGATTTCCGTAATAAGAGATTCCTTACGTTTTTGCTTAGTAGTATCCTTAACTTTGACCTTAACGACCTTTACAACCTCAACGGTTTTAGTCTCAGTCTTTATCTTAACTGGCGTCAAGTAACGACCAAACGCAAAAGATATGATAAGGGCGGTAGCTACTAGGGCTACCTTAACCTTGTTAGACATTAGTTCACCGCTGTGCTGATGGTATTAAAGGTCACTTTTGTGTGCTCATTTTTAAGGTCGGTAAACTTTACATTAAGAGCCGAGTTAATTGCAGTTGTAACTCTGTCATTAAAGATCGTGAGCACTTTGTCGTTGAGCGAAACCTTTGATCCAAGATACTTCGGATCTAGTGCTACTGTAACGTCGAGTAGTGTCGGCTCTCCGACTACATCATAGCCGCCGCCTGGGCCTTTGGTAGCTTTTAGAATACCGGCTACTCGGAGTTGTCTGCTAATCTGCTCCAAAAACGGAGTGGGCAGAGACATAGATTTTGCAGTTTCTGCAATAGAGGTCCTACCTTTCGTTAGGATGTCGTTTACTAGTAAAATCCCATACTGTACTTTTTTAGTTAGTTTCATAATTTCAACTTAGCTTTTATTTTTGTTTTTGTCTAGAAGAATCTGAACCCTGGAAGGCTTGGTCGGGGGTATTGACTTCCAGGGTTCAGGTGCGCTGCGATGAGCGCTTAGATAAGGGGTATCCAAAATGTTACTTAGGACTACAAGGTAACCTAAGTAACAAAATCAGTTTCTCATATACTTAGTAAGATGTCAACGAGAAAAAAGAACGTCTAAATATTGCTTCCTATGCTGATCAAACTCATCGCCATCTAGCACAGTTGAGCACATGAGGTTTGGGCATGACGAATGATCTTTGTTAAGTAGGCAGTGACCCATCTCGTGATAAATAAGTGTCTCGCGTCCCGTTGGCGTTGCCTTTTCCCAATAGGATTTTTTCAGATAAATATAACCACCTGAGTAGCAAATACCAATGATGCCTTTGTCTTCGTTTTCTACCTTATCCACCAAATAAATTTTAAGACCAAAAGGATCTATGACTCTGCCTCTAGCTGCACCCTCTGCTACGAAGTAGTCTACATAAGCAGTAAATTGAGCATAGTCTGACCCTAAACCAGGTCCACAAGACGGTGTCAAAAACGATAGCGCAAGTATAATTAGCGGCTTCATATTAACGATCCCCCGAATCGTTTGGAAAGAACAAAGATGTAAACGCTGCTATGGACACGAACAAAAAACCTAACGTAAAAGCTATCACAAAAGCGAAAACTGTGATCACTAAGTTTATGTAGTAATCAAGGTTCTTCGTTTCAGTGGTATTTTTTTCGTTGTTCTTCAAGTTTTGCGTCCCTTTCCTTTTCCGTACTGTTTATGTCTTCTATTAAACCACGTTCTGTTTCCATTAGCGAGTGCAAAAACCATATTTCGTACTCAAGGCTAGAATTGACCCCTTCCAGGTATCCTATCTCCTGCATGGTCAAATCCTTAGTCTGAAGTAGTTTCTTGTTATGCGTCGCGACCTCAGTTAGCACCTTGATTCTCTTAGACGCAGCTCTAACAACAAATTCATTGAAGTCCATATAGTCAATATACCAATTCTTTACCTAATGAGTCAAATCACAATACCAGTTGGTGGTAGTTACGTAAAAATGATGTGGTTGCGGAGATTGTGCCCATTATTCTCCGCATAAAGTAGTCTAAGTGCGTAAAATCACTACCTTAACTTGCAATTTATCTACTAATTTGTTATATTTTATAGGTGAGTAGCACTAGCCTAAAAATCGAAAGTCAAGGATTTCAACTAGTTACAAAAATCTCTCTAAAGTACCTTTGTCTTAAACGCTTATACCTTTAGTAGAGTTCCGCACCCGGGTTAGGTAAATAGTAGCACGGATTTTTAATTCTGTCAAACTACTTTTATTAAAAACTAAAGATTTTTTATTAGACTAAGCAGATAGATTTGGTAAAGTATGGGTAAGGAGAAACTACTTTATGCAAGTCATCTGCTTACACTGCAAAAAGGACCGAGAAGTAATGGGAGTTCGTGGGGGTTGCTTCTGTGCCGAAGCGATTAAGTTTTGGAACAACACCAAAACTATCGACTATGGTAAGCAAACTCCTGAGGAACAAGCGAAGCAAGCGTGGGATAAGGCCGTACAAAGCGCTGCGATGCCCTATAAACGCTCTGAGTAGGTTTTTGGACCCTAGGGTGCAAGGAATGGTTCCAAGCGTTTATAGGGTATTTTAGGAGGTTATGGACATGATCTGTGAAAAATGTAAGAACACAGGTATTTTAAACACCGCTGGCGGTAAGGATTTCTGGTATTGCCGTACGTGCAAAGATGAGATAGGGTTAACCCCAGTACCAAGGGTGGTACAAGAGATAGAAAGATCAGGATTGCGTACCGCCGATGAATACGACGATGACTTATCTTGGGCCGCCGGGTTGAGTGACGGCGACCTTCAGGATCTTATCGACAGCTGGGCTAGTCTCGACTCGGATGGAGCAGATTGAATTTTTAGTGTCTGTATGGTAGTGTGATAATAGTAACTTAAACTTAGAATGGAGATAAAAAATGGCTAAGAAACATGCAATGGTAGGTAAGAACGTAATTGTAAGAGCAAATGTGGCTGGTGTACACGCCGGTACGGTAGTGTCCGTGGATGGCGATACTGTGATCCTAAAAAACGCACGCCGTCTTTGGAGAGTGTACACACGTGATAAGAGCGGCTCTATCAGTGACGTAGCTGCAAACGGCCTTAAACCAGATGCAGAGCACAGTATTGGGGCAAAGCTCAATCAAGTATGCATTATTAATCCCGCTGGTTTTGAGATTGCAGAAATGACTAAGACAGCTCACGCATCTGTGATGCAGTACCAAACAAGTTAGTCTCACCCACTGACGATGTAAACTACTAGTTAGCCTTTACGACGAGGTTAACTAGTAGTTTATGTTTCTATTAAAATATAAGAGAGGTTATCATGATAGACGGTAAAGGCACAGGGGATGGGTATGGGAGTGGGAATGGAGAGGGAGCGCTAAAATGAAAAGCATATATCGCGATGGTATCGAGTACAGAGATGTAAAGTCTGATATTAAGACTAGGGTCACATCAGATGGGCATATCATTGAGTCTTGGGTCACTAACGAAGGTAAAAAAGTTTATTTTGCAAACCTAAAAAATAGTGTTTACTGCGCACACGGCACTACGGCTGCGGAGGCAATCGGCGAGGCTATTTGGAAGGATCCAGCTAAACGACCTTCGTTGGAAAAACTTGTGGCTAAAATTAAACCAAAGTTAAATACTTATAAGATATCAGTCACAGAGTTTAGGATATTGACTGGAGCTTGTAAAACCGGATGCGACCACTTTTTGCAGGCGCATAATTTGAGTAGTAACGTAAAAATGACTTTGAAAGAATTCTTACCAATCGGCGGTGACTGGGCTAAAAAACTAGAGCAGGTGTTATCATGATCGACGGTAAAGGCGATGGGGATGGGAGTATATATGGGAGTAGGCATGGGTATGGATATGGGTATGTGGATGGGCATGGGTATGGGTATGGGTATGGGAGTGGGAATGGGTATGGGGATGGGAGTGGGTATGGGGATGGGAGTGGGAATGGGCATGGGTATGGGGATGGGAGTGGGAATGGGTATGGGGATGGGAGTGGGAATGGGTATGGGGATGGGGATGGGAATGGGTATGGGGTATTAATATGATCGACGGTAAAGGCACCGGGTCTGGGCATGGGTATGGATATGGGAATGGGGATGGGGATTGGTGTGTGTATGGGTATGGGTATGTGGATGGGCATGGGTATGGGAGTGGGTATGGGAGTGGGCATGGGAGTGGGTCTGGGTATGGGTATGGGTATGGGTATGGGGATGGGGATGGGAGTGGGGATGGGAGTGGGCATGGGTATGGGGTATTAGAATGATCGACGGTAAAGGCGATGGGTATGGGAGTGGGTATGGGTATGGGTATGGGAGGGGGATGGGGTATTAATATGATCGACGGTAAAGGCGATGGGTATGGGGATGGGCATGGGTATGGGGTATTAATATGATCGACGGTAAAGGCACAGGCGATGGGTATGGGCATGGGGATGGGTATGGGAGTGGATATGGGTATGGGGATGGGCATGGGTATGGGGATTGGTGTGTGTATGGGTATGGGTATGTGGATGGGCATGGGTATGGGAGTGGGTATGGGAGTGGGTATGGGAGTGGGAATGGGAGTGGGTCTGGGTATGGGTATGGGAGTGGGAATGGGAGTGGGTCTGGGTATGGGTATGGGTATGGGTATGGGGATGGGGATGGGAGTGGGCATGGGAGTGGGCATGGGTATGGGGTATTAGAATGATCGACGGTAAAGGCGATGGGTATGGGAGTGGGTATGGGTATGGGTATGGGAGTGGGTATGGGCATGGGGTGCTAACATGAAATGGTTTTTGGGTTGGTCTATTGTTGTACTCCCCGTATGCACTATTATAGGATTTGTTAGACCATCACCTGGATATGCTGTTATGATATCTTTTATAGCAGGATGGGTTGGGGCAAGGTTAGGGGATAAGTGGTCCGAATAAGAAAGTAGGCAGCAACACGTGGTACCATTCGACACTAGGGTTATCGTTCTTTATAAAAATAGAAAATTGTACGACAAAGAGAGCGGGGAATATGTAGACCTTGATACTCTAAGAACCTATGTAAAATCTAATATTCTTTTTATAGTAATAGACAACGCTACCAAACTTGATTGCACCAAAAGAATATTGACGACTATAATTAGTAAGAGTCAGGAGCAGCCTGATACAATCCCGTCTATGGACACTTTACTTCAAGTCATAAAGCATAAAGATGGTACTTGGACCTCATATATGGACAAGTATTTACCAAAACTATGACTATATGGGTTGACAATAGCAAATGCCTTGTAATTGAGTATACTCAGGAGGAGTACGTCAACCTTAAGAATCTGATGTCCTACTATATCGATCAACCAGGGTCATATAGTGCCCGTAAGTGGGGGCCTAAGAAAAAGAGTCTTTTAAAGAAGAATGGTAGTAAAGGATCGACCTTCCCCACTGGATTGCTTTATATCGCACGTAAAGCCTATCCAGAGGCTTCGGTACATGACCTTCGCACCCTCCCCCCTAAAATCGACTACCCTGTCTTTAAACTCCCCGTAACGCCGTATAAGGCACAATTAGCGGTTGTGAAGGCTTGTAAGACTAATAGCCGTGGTATAGTGGTAGCACCTACTGGGACGGGTAAGAGTATAATGCTGGCTATGATGATTAAAGAAATCAGCCGACCAACTATGGTAGTAGTACCCACACTTGAACTTAAACGGCAGCTTACAGAGAGTTTAGTAAGCATCTTTGGGTCAAAATACGTAGGACCCAATCGACAAATTACAGTAGATAACATAGACTCTCTAGATCCAGGTATTAAATCACACTATGGCTGCGTAATTATCGACGAGTTCCACCATAGCGGCGCTGATAGCTATCGAAAGATGAATGAGCTGTCGTGGACAAACGTATACTTTAAATACGGTCTGACTGCCACGCCCTTTAGGTCTCAAGATAATGAAAAATTACTCCTAGAGTCAGTACTATCTGAAGTTATTTATAAGATCGAATATAAAGACGCTGTAGAGTCTAAGCTTATAGTACCCATGGAGGCCTATTATGTTACCGTGCCGAAAAAGAAAGACGTAAAAGGAATGATGTGGCAGGAAGTATATAAGGAACTAGTTGTATTCAATGATCAGAGGAATACCCTAGTATCGTTATTTATCACTATGGCCCAAAATACTGGTAAGTCGACCTTAGTCCTAGTCAAAGAGATTGCTCATGGTGAGCTTCTGGCTAAGTTGACGGGAGCGCCATTCGCCAACGGCCTTGCAGATGATACAAAGGACCTAATAAGATCGTTTAGTACCAAAGAAATCCCTGTGCTTATCGGTACCACTGGCGTACTCGGTGAGGGTATCGATACTAAACCAGCCGAATATATAGTTATCGCTGGACTCGGCAAATCAAAGAACTCCATAATGCAACAAGTAGGTCGAGGATTTAGAAATTACCCTTGTAAAACGTCCTGCAAGGTTATATTATTTAAAGATATGAGTCATAAGTGGACTATCGGGCACTACCGAGAGCAGTGCAAGATACTAAAAGCAGAGTATAGAGTAATACCTGCTGAACTGGAGATAAAATGAATTACGATGAAGTAAAATTAACGATAGAATCAGTAGTACAACAACGCGACTTAGCTTTACATGGATTTATAAATCCATTGCAACTTAAAACTTTTATTAGGGGCGATATTGATGCAATATCTTTATCATTTCAGCAATATTTTGCAACACAAGAGGTCGAGAAACAAGAAGTAACATTCCCAAAAACTTGGGTAGACGCAGTATTAGATAGATTTGTACAATACCTTCCATCTCAATGGAGAGCTCTTTTCCCTATTGTATACACTACTGTAAAGATTGAAGCAAAAATAATGTATCCACAAGTAAAAATACCGAACTCGTCAGAACGATATCTAATATTTAAAGACCAGCATGATTGGGTGAAGAATGACTAAAGAAGAACTCATTGCAAAGACTTTTGAAGGTGTTTTTGAGCATGCTTACCCTACACTACTAGCTTCTCTTCAAAAAGTATTTGAAGGCATAACAGAGATTGAGGTAATTACCGGTCGTAAAATTATTGTTTCGTTGGAGTCTAATGATGACAATGCCAGTCGAATTGGAGACATGATATGAAAATGGAAGATATAATTAGTATTTGTAGCGCGGCTTTTAAAAACTTAGAAGACCTCTCACTGACTGAAAAAGTAGAATGCATAAATAAGATTAGACTAGATCTTAAAAACTATAGTCCTTTTAAGACGGAGCCAGTAGATTGTGTGCAATGGCAAAGAATAGACAAGGTCCAAGGTAACGACTATAACCCTAATAGCGTTGCACCACCAGAAATGAAGCTCCTCGAGTTGTCTATTAAAGAGGACGGCTACACTCAGCCAGTTGTTGCTTTTAGAAAGAATGAAGGTTTCGAAGTAGTGGACGGATTTCATAGGAGCAGGGTTGCTAAAGAGAGCTCTTATATTAGAAAACGCATCCACGGGTTTATACCGCTTGTGGTTATTAACGAGGATAGGGAAGACAGAAGCGATAGAATGGCTAGCACTATTAGGCATAATAGAGCTAGGGGCAAGCATAATGTGGACTCAATGTCTGACATGGTAGTTGAGCTGAAGAGAAGAAATAGAAGTGATAAGTGGATTGCAGAGCATCTGGGTATGGACGAGGATGAAGTGCTACGCTTATGTCAAGTTTCTGGCCTAGCTGAGATGTTTTGCAACACTCAATTTAGTAAGTCATGGGATATTGAGATATTTAATGACGCAAAAGAAGTTGAGACTATCGAATGAACAGGATATTTCATCCTTGGGATCTATGGGAGGACCATAAACATAACTTTTATGGTGGAGAGCCATATGATACCGATGGGGCCGATGAAAAGTGTGTCCAACTTCTATCAGACTCTAAAGCCTTTGAGAAGGCTTTAAGTGAAATCATAACTACATGGACGCACTCCTGTGAACATAACTTAACTAATGCCTCGCTAAATCATATAGCGTATCTAGGGCAGGCTGCCTGTGCTTTAAGATTCAGAGTGCCACACACAAAGACTATGGGGTATTTTAATTTACTAACGGATGAACAAAAAATACTTGCGGATGGCATAGCAAAAAAGTACTATGACTTGTGGGTGGAAAAACATGAGTCTACTAAAAAAGTTTAAGACTACCAACGTACTAGAAGAGGCGAAAGACCGGGTTAAGTTCGTCTTCGACAACTTCGAAAGAATTTACGTTTCATTTAGCGCAGGTAAAGACAGCACTGTGATGCTGCACCTTGTCTTAGAGGAAGCTAAAGCTAGAAATAGAAAAGTTGGCGTGCTTATAATTGACTTAGAAGCACAATACAACCTTACGATAGAGCACGTTAGAACATGCCTAGACTTTTATGCAGAGAATGTAGAGCCATATTGGGTATGCCTACCTATATCCCTTAGGAATGCAGTTAGTAACTATACGCCTAGGTGGATATGCTGGGATAAAGATAAGAAAGACAGTTGGGTTAGGCCATTACCAGAGCACAAGGGCGTAATTTCAGAGGAAACCTTTTTTCCTTTCTTCCAAAAGGGAATGGAGTTTGAAGAGTTCGTACCTCTATTCGGCGAATGGTTCGGTCAAGGAAAACTAACCGTATGCTTTGTGGGTATACGCACAGACGAAAGTCTTAATCGATTCAGGACTATCATTTCAGACTCTAAAGTTAGGTTTAAAAATAAGTCTTACACGACAGAAGTCAGTGAAGGATTGTTTAATATCTACCCTATATATGATTGGAACGTATCAGACTTGTGGTTATACCACTCTAAAAATCCTAAGTTACCTAGCAATAAGATTTACGACCTGATGCATAAAGCAGGTCTATCCCCTAGTCAGATGCGTATATGCCAACCGTATGGAGATGACCAACGTAGAGGGTTATGGCTTTACCATATTTTAGAGCCAAAAACCTGGTATAAAGTTGTCGAAAGGGTTAACGGAGCTAACTCAGGAGCTCTGTACATCCAAGAGACAGGTAACGTCACAGGTTATAATAAAATTACAAAGCCTGACAATCACACATGGAAGTCCTTTTGTAACCTTTTATTATCATCTTTACCTGATAATACCAGTGCTCACTATATTTCTAAATTCAAGGTGTTCTTAAAGTGGTGGAAGGTTAGAGGATACGAGAATGGTATACCAGACGAGGCACCAACTGTACTTGAAAGTCAAAGAATCGCTCCGTCATGGCGTAGGTTATGCAAGACACTACTTAGGAATGACTACTGGTGTAAAGGATTAGCATTTACTCAACCTAAGTCTGCAGCGTATGGAAAATACTTGGAATTGAAAAAGGCTAAGGCTACATTAAAAACTAACCAAACTGAGGCCGAGAGTGACTAACGATACGTGCCAACACTGCGGTTGTGACATGATGTCTGAAGACGGGTGTCAATGTAGTTTCTTATGTCCCAATTGTGGAGCAATGCAAGATGTTAAGAAAGATTAGACTTTTATACTGGCGTTTTTTGCAATGGAGAAATCCAGATAACCTTCCTTGTATAGAGGAAGCTAAAAGTGCTCTAAAAATTGCTGATGCTAGGACACTCCCTGGATTAAGAACACATAAGGACCACACACATAACGGTGTGTACATTACTCTTATGTATTATACAAAGGGGTTAAGTCTAAAAGAAATTCAAACGGCGGCGTCAATAGCTAGTATAAGCTATTGGTCGCATGAGAGAATAAGGCAGCTCATTATAAAAGGTGTGCGAAATGCTCGCGCTGACTCTAATCACGGCCTTTAGCCTTTCCGATAGGGGGCAACAGGTATACACCTCTAGGTGTGTGTCTTGTCATAACCCTAATCCATCACTGCCAGGGGTTATAGGGCCTGCGCTAAAGGGCTCCTCTAGGCATTTGCTTTACCTAAAGGTCGTAAAAGGTAAGTACCCAGCTGGATATAAGCCACGTAATACCACCAATATAATGCCGGTAATGCCCAGCTTATACAAAGATATGCCAGCCATTGAGAAATACATTAATAAGTGAGTTTAACTTATGAATATAGCTGTTGATAGACAAGTCTCTAATATAGCAATTGAATATTTAGAAAATATTGGCCATTACGTTGTTTATTGTGCTAATCATGAACCAGATAATATTTGGTTTGATAGTGCTATGGACAAAGGGGCAGATTTATTTATAAGTCCAGATTGGGATATTTCTTTCCTATGCAATAAGCACAATAAAAAATTTATACGGTTAAAACAAGGACTTAAAGGTATTGCTATAGGAAAATTTATTGCGAAAAAAATAAATAAACATAAATATGACTGAAAGTTACATTAATAGATGACCTTATTACTAAAGTTTGGCATAGGCAATAAGCAAGAGAAGGTCTATTGGATGAAACCATTTGACCAATTCCCTCACCGGGTATCTTACCAAGGGTGTAAGTACGAGTATGTTATGTACACGCCTGGACAAGGTAATATCTTCTATGAGCTTAACTTCGCTGAGGTGCCGCCCTACAGTCCGGACTATTGGCTAGAATACGAGTCTGTGGAAGAGATGCTAAGAAGTAGTTATCAGAAGGGCTGCGAGTGCGGGGCTCATCATACTGGGTTTGGATTCGACCACATGAGGTTTTGCCCATTGTGGGAAAAGTGGTAAGCTAGTCCTTTTCTACATTGACGCTTGTCTTATCGACAGTCAATTTCCTACCAAAGTATAGTCCTACTGAGATACCTGCCATTTGGAAGCTCATGCTAAAGGCTTCCTTAAGTGTCGCTAGGCTCGTATCAGGGGCTATATAGAGCTTTGCCCATTTACTAACCACTAACCCTAGTGCAAGCATTGTGGATACTGTGAGTAGACCGAAACTCACTACAACCATGGTAAGGCTCACAGACCCCATCCCAGTCTTTGGATCCCTAATGGTTGGCACCGGTATTCCTTTAGAGTTCATCTTAGCTACAAATTCTTTCCATTTATCAAGAATATTCATAGGTATAGTCCACTAGTTAATTAGTAACAAAGTCATTACCGATTGACGACTGGCTTACACTGATAGGTCATATAAAGCCTTTTCAGCGATACGGCGGTACACCAGTCCTTGTACCTGCTGACCCTTTACCTTAACCCACCGTAGAAACTCCTCAGAGGCCTTAGGATCGCCCGCGTTGATTCGTTTGCACATGGTGGAATCCCTAAAGTTGCCTTCGCCTATATTGAATACAAAGCACACCAGGGCTGAGAACTGATTTTCGTTAATATCGGATTTTATATATTTAGACACAATTCTTTCTGCATTATTTATGTCTTTCTGCAGAAAAATGTCAGCTCTAGCTTGAGTGATCTTGTCAGTTTCTTTGATAGAGGGATCAGTATGACCATATCCAATGGTCAAAACTCCACCGACGTCTTTATAGGCCTCTAACCTAAGACCTTCAAACCTCTTAATCATATCGATTGCGAGTTTATTAGTCTTCATAGGTCACCTACCTAATACTGATAGTTAAGTAAACTTAATAGTTGTATAGAAAATCTTGTATGCGTTCGAGTGGAACGAGAAAACCGATATTATTTCCGCCTGCACTGACAACACCAACTAGCCTGCCATTATCGTCGACAGCCATACCGCCGCTACTTCCCGGTATGATCCTGGCCGTAGTCGCAACTTCATTAGTGCTAAGGGCGCAAATCTTGAACTCGCCGAAAAATGTCCTAATAGACTTAATGGCATGCTTAGGCTTAGAGCATAGATCTTCGGACTCAGGAGAGTCGATCATCCAAAGCTCAACATCAATATGCATGCTTGCGATGAGCTCACCTTCAGTTTTATAGGTAGGAAGTCCACCACCATGCGTAAAAGTACGAACGTGTTGATTTCTTTCCCAGCTACTTGCTAACTTAATACCCTTCATACCTGGTACTGGCTCAAGTAGCATCAGATCAGAGTATTGATCTTCCGCGATGATTCGGCGCATTAGTGTGCGACCATCTTCAGTAGTAACTTGTATAGATCCATCCTCTTGTAGGTTCTTACAGTGGGCAGCAGTTAATACGTATTCATGTCCAGAATCAGTCTCGATTTGTTCCCCGCTGCACTTTCCGCCGTTACCTTCCAGCTGAAGTACAACTTTATGCATATTTACATCCGATGTATAATCGAAACTTGGGCTTTTTAGGAACAATGCAAACAACAAAATACTGACGCCGCCTAGGGCCATCAGAAAAGATCTAGTAAAGATGTGTTTCATATTATTTACCAGCTGAGAGTTCAAAGAACTTCATCAAAGCTTCAGCGATACTGGCGAATATAGCTAAAACACCAATGAATTTAATTGCGCCATTGACTGCGGCGACGTGTTTTTTGACAGGTTCGAGCTGCATTTCAAGCAACTCGGTCCTTTTTATATGTAATTTTAAACTTTCGTGCTGCGCGGCTAGAGTGACATCAATAGAACCTAAATGGTCATCTAATTTGTCGACTTTTGACTCTATTCTATTAAGTCTATCGTCGTGCATGTGTCATCCATGACCTTTCTATATATTACCTAGAAGCCCACGCCCCGCCAACCATTTTTATTGCTTTTACAAGCAAATCATGGTTAACCGATCCCGGACCTTGTTCTATCGCCTTCTTAATTAGCGCCTTTGCGTCTTCTAATGTCATAAATATTCCTATTAGTTTAGGTCAACCCAAGCGCCGCCAGCGTAGCCTTGGAATTTATCAGTGGTCGTGTTGTATACCATCATGCCATTTATGGCAGTTAAGGCATCGCGTTCAGTGGTAGTCATACGCGAAAGGACGAAAGCCTTAGTCGTAGACTCAATTTCTACTGCAACACTCGAGTTTGTAACCGTCTCAGTACCGCCGACCTTAAGGTCACCGGCCATGAAGTTATGGCATACTGGCTCAATGTATACACCCCAAGTCGTTGTGCCTGGATCTCCGAACGGCAAGTCAAACTTATAGCCCACCAGCCTATTTACCGTGGTAATACCGTTGGGGATGGCTACTGACCTACAAAGGTCAACTTCATCTACCGTTCCACCGCCAGCTCCGCCGTCAAGACTGATAGCAAATACGGCACCCT
>JACCDG010603118.1_pt1 | contig 55318 bp, 59 predicted proteins | sample 7442471 | NCBI WGS metagenome assembly JACCDG01 (sample SAMN15323444, study PRJNA562643) | freshwater metagenome | isolation source: river surface water | place: USA:Blue River Watershed | collected 2017-08-17 | reverse complement strand
CACTTCTGCTTTGTATTGCTTGGTAATCTCGGCGATCTCTCGCAGTAGCTCTTCTTGTTCCAACATGGCCGCGCAGTATACTGCGCCCAAAATAAATATCAGCTACCTGCTTTATGCCCAGCGTACGTAAACCAGGGGAACCTTTAGGCTCAAAAATTTCAGCGATCTAAAATATCGATCATCCCATTGCGTGAGATGTGGGGCCGTGGGCGAGGGCGGTGATATTTGATTAAATTTTATTTGCGTTTACCACATTGTTCCAGCCGCTTCCTAAAATTGAAAGTATATAAATGAAAGCGCGGTTGGGCTGGCGCGAAAGAATACCGTGGCGGTGGCGAGGGCGGCGAGGAAAACCCCGCAAGCGAGACCCGCGAGGATTGGCGTGCGCAAGGCGGCCTTAATTGGTTCGATGAGTTTCTCTAAGAGGGGATGGTTATTTTTTCGGAAATCATAATAGAACAATATCTGGATCCCGAAGCATAAGGCCACGCTCATCCAAACGCTCGGCCCGTTGATCGGCGAGCCCGCGTTTCCGTCACCTTCCCAAAGAGCGCGCAGAAAAGTTCCGAGTAGCTCCAGGCTCGGCGCCCGGAAAATGAGCCAGCCAAAGGCGGTGAGCACGAACATTATGGCCATGCTCGGAATGGTTGCCAAAACTCCGCGGGGAGCGGCGGTTTTTCCTTTTTCCCACCATCGTTCTATTACGAGCAAGATTCCGTGGTAGAGGCCCCAAATTAAGAATGTCCAATTCGCGCCGTGCCACAATCCGCTGATTGCCATCGTCAGCAGGAGAACGAAAGCTGTTTTTATCGGTGCTCCACGGTTTCCGCCCATGGGGATGTAAATAAAGTCACGTATCCACTGGCTCAAAGTGATGTGCCAGCGGCGCCAAAACTCGGAAGGCCTAGTGGACAAATACGGCGAAAGAAAATTTACCGGCAAAGTAATGCCGAGCATGAGCGCTGCGCCGCGGCCCATATCCACGTAACCGCTGAAATCCGCCCAAATTTGCGCCGAGTATCCCAATAAAGCTTGCAGAAGAATGCCCCGGCCATAGATATCGGGATGCAGGAATACCGTTTCAATAAAACCGCTAGCGCGATCGGCAATAAATAACTTTTTGAAGAAGCCGAGACAAAATAGAGCAAGGCCCAACGTAACCTGCTCGAGGCGTGGTGTGGGTAACCGCTCGAGCTGCGGTTCGAGCTGCCAAAACCGCACGATGGGTCCCGCCACTAATTGGGCAAAGAAACTCTTGAAAAGATTGAGCTTGGGAAAACTGATGTAAGCGGCGTTTCCGCGGCCGAAGTCTACGAGGTAGGCGATTCCCTGGAGAGTGAAAAAGCTTATGCCCACCGGGAGAGGCAGCGTTAGCGGTTTCGCGTGCATAAAGCCGGGATACAAAATTTGAATTTGGCTCACCAGCCAGGGGGCGTACTTCCAAACGAGCAGATGAGTGGCAGTCACGAATACGCCCACGCCCACAAAGAATTTCTTTTGCCGGGGAAATTTTTGCGCCAGCGAAACACTAAGCCAGCACACGAAGATAACTAATAAAAAGATGAGCGAATCTAGGGGGCCCACCCAAGAGTAGAAAACCCAGCTTGCGGTAAGCAAAAGAGAGAATCGGTACCAGTAGGTGGAGATCGGAACGTAGAGAAACCAAAGGGTAAGAAAGAGAAGAATGAATTCTGGATTGGAATAAATCATCGCGTCTCCGCCTTGAGCGCGGAATTGATCCAATGCGAGAGCGCGAGCGTTACCTTCTGGGCACCGCGAAAATTCGTGTGGTTGGCGTCTAGGGTATAGCTATATCCGGGAGAAAATTCGCGGGCGAAATCCCCCCAGTTTAAGCCATAGCTCTGCCAATCTCCGGTGTTTACAAATACGCGAGGCCCGCGGCGAGAAAGCAATAGGGTCCGGAGATTTTTCCAGTAGCAGGCGGGCACGTACTTAGTGACCAGTGGCGTAACCGGGGTTAAGTAGATGAAAATATTCTCGGCCACCGCTTTCAGGGAAACGAGTGCTTCGTCTAAATCCCGCGCAGCGGAACGCAAGTCGCAATCTGATTCATTTATTCCCACGAAATGCGCGAAGTGTGGCTGTGCCATTTCGCCGATTTGCGCCAAGTTTTCCGGGTTTCGCAAAGCTTCGGTAGAAAACACGAAGCCGTCCTGCCCGGGTTCTTGTTTGAACTCCAGCGGGCCCGCGCGAGCAGGGGACTGTGACCAGTGATTGCGAATCACTTGAAAGCTGGCCGGCATCACGTGATTCCAATTTAAATTATTTCTAAAATCCGTGAGGCGGGCCGCCAGCTCATTTCCGGGACGGATTTTTTGCCGACCCGTTTGCGGGATCACGATTTCCGCTTGTTCTTTAGCCGCGGCCACTAGGGCGTCGCCGCGCAGAAAAGCGTTCCACCCGCTATATCCCCAAAGTGCGATCTTGGCCTTGGGCTTTTTCTGTTGGGCGAGCCAATTCGCCGACCTTCGCACCGTATCTACCAAAGCGGTGGGGCGGGTGGCGGGCAGCACCTTATACACGCCGGCCGAATGGAGCCTATGGGCTAGAGTTTGCGGCACCAACCCGAGCGCGGTTTCCGACGATCCATAGATTAAAAGATCTGCCCCGTACTTTGCGTAAACGAGATGCGCGCCTTCAAAGGACAAGAACATTGGATGCTGCACTTCGGAGTGGTCCAGCGCCGGGCTCCAAAGAAACGAAGCCAGTGCGCGCCCGTTAAAGTAACGATCCCACAATTCATCGTCGGTGCGCGCCGCTTCGTAACCCGGGTAAAGGCTGGAAAATAGGTCCGGAAAGTCTAACGCGCGTATCCCTAAGTAGTGGCCGTCAAAATCTACCAAGGGGAAGGCGTGAGCTTGCGCGCGCGATTTACCGAATAGCGTGTCGCGAAAAATGAACTCGGCAGGAATGCCTCTGGCTAGTCGGTTGAGCGGGTTCATTTGGCGCGAAACGCAAAAAACGAGAATTATGCTCGCGCAGAATCCGCACAGAACGGCCGCAAAGAATCTCGCGGAAATTTTAGTTGGGGGTGCCACGTTACTTTGCACGATTAAATTTATATAGCCACGCCCGGTTCTCGCCAAGTTCTGGTTGAACAAAGAAATGTTTTCGAGTATTCGAAAATTGTTTCCCCGCTTCATCTTCTTCCGTATCACTAAGTGTATAGATGACCTCCGACGTTCACCTGAAATATCGGCCGGATATTGATGGGCTGAGAGCCCTGGCCGTTTTGGCGGTGGTCGGCTTTCATTCGTTTCCGAAGTATGTCTGGGGTGGCTTCGTCGGAGTCGACATCTTTTTCGTCATCTCCGGCTACTTAATTTCCACCATTCTCCTCAAAGGCCTCGTCGGGGGATCGTTTAGCTTTCTTAATTTCTACGCTAAGCGAATCAAACGTATCTTTCCCGCTTTGGTGGTGGTGGCTTTTTCTTGTTTGGCATTTGGGTGGCTGGTCCTGATGCCGGATGAGTTCGTCCATTTAGGAAAGCACGTGGCCGGGGGAATGGGATTTATTTCAAACTTTCTTCTGTGGGGAGAAACCAGTTACTTCGACAAATCGTCGGATCTAAAGCCATTATTGCACTTGTGGTCGCTTTCGATCGAGGAGCAGTTTTATATTTTGTGGCCGCTTATTTTATTCGCGGCGTGGCGAGTTCGTTTAGGCGTGGGGAAGCTTGTGCTCGCGCTGATGCTCGCTTCCCTGGCCCATAGTGTCTTCAATACTTATTACCATCCCGCCACGGCTTTTTACTGGCCATCCAGTCGTGCCTGGGAGCTCCTCTTAGGGGCATATTTGGCGAGTATAAAAATTTCCGAACCCGAAGGAATGAGGCTTAAGGGAAAGGGCATTGAATTGTGCTCTGGTCTCGGATTTTTATTCATTGCGATTGCGTTGTTGGGCTTCGATAAGCGCTCACTTTTTCCAGGATGGCGCGCTTTGCTCCCCACGTTGGGAACATTCCTGATCATATATGCTGGGCCTCACGCCTGGCTTAATCGAAAATTGCTATCGCGTCCGCCCTTGGTTTTCGTAGGCCTGATTAGCTATCCCCTTTACCTGTGGCACTGGCCCTTTTTTTCGTTCGCGCGCATCGTTCAGTCAATTGAGCCCTATCCGAAAGTGAAATTAACTTTGGTAGCGCTAAGTTTTCTGCTGGCCTGGCTTACCTATATTCTCGTCGAGCGTCCTATTCGAAATAGTCGCACCGGCAAGGTTCCAGTGGCTTTATTTATCCTGGCGATATTGGTCGGAGGGATAGGTTTGGGCGTTTACCGGGAGGGGGGCTTTTTATCCAATTTTCATTTGAGCGCGGCTCAGAAAATTGAGCTTGAAGTCTTTCTGGGACGGCATTTACACGCCATTACCCCCGATGGGCCTAACGAGCGCGACGAACTACTCTGGACTTCACGGGGATACGATTACAGCCGAGAGTGTTTGGCTAAGTTTTCCATCAACGGCTACGACGACAAATGTTTAATATCTCATTTAGACCAGGAGCCTACCGTGGCCCTAATTGGCGATAGCCACGCCAACTCGCTTTTCTTCGGTTTCGAAAGATATTTCAAACTTCAGTCTCGGGGACGGGAAAATCTCGTGATGTTTGGGCGTGGCGGTTGCCTTCCTTTCTGGGACGTAATTAGCGAAGATCGTGGAATTGGCCCGCCGTCGAAATGCAAAGAGTTGATGAACGGGCTCATCGAGTACGTTTCAAAATCAAAAACCGTCCACACAGTCATTCTCGCCAATCGAGGGTCTTTTTATCTCTCGGGAGGACGCATTATTGGAACCAAATCTGAACGAGATCGCATCGACTTGGCGGAGCTTTACGAGCAACAACTAAGGGTTACGGTGGGCATTTTGCTCGCGGCGAAGAAGCGCGTGGTGTTAGCGATTGATTATCCCGAGTTGGGGATCGATCCCCATCGCTGTATTCGGCGTCCGCTTGCGGATGCGCCAGAGTTAAAGTTCTGCGGAGCGGCTAAGGCGGAAATCGACGAGCGAATGAGGAAATATCGCGCCCTAATGCGCCGGGTTTTAGCGGATTTTCCCGCCCTAGAATATGTAAGTTTTACATCTGTTTACTGCGACGCCAAAAATTGTGTCGCGATGAAAAACGGTACTCTGCTTTTTCGGGATACCGACCATCTCTCTCACGCCGGTTCAATCTATTTTGGCGACAAGATTCACATAAAAAAAGCCGCCTACGCTCGGGACGACGAGCTTTAGTCCGGCGCGCATATCTATATTATTAGGGACATTGTGGCTTAACCCAGCGAGAGCCGCCTAATAGCGCTTTGCGTATTAGAGTAGGAGTGTGGGTGCCATTGCTCGCTGCCTGCATTTATTCATCGCCCAGTCATTAAGGTGATTAATTTAGTCGGAATATGGGGTTTTGCTTGAAGCCTGCGCTCCACTTTTCTCCGTCCTCGTCAACAAAAAACATGCCAACGGTGATGATTTTTAGTGGATTCTTCCACGCAAATAGTGTCTAACGGGTGATTCCAAAGGCAGTTTAGCGCGCTGTTCACGATTTATTCTGGCGGGATATGGATAACAACCAGCAGAAGTGGGTAAACCTTAGCTTTGTTGCGGCGTCATTGCTGCTCGCGTACGTACTCTTTGTGCTCGCGATGAAATTTTCTGTAGTCCTCGATGTTGAAGGGCGCGTTCGGTCTTTGGATAAAATTTTGATGGCGGGTTCGGCCCTAGTTGGTCTGGTCTTGTTCATCGGATTGTTCAAGAGCAGCGTGGCCAACACGTTTATGAATGAGACGGTTGCCGAGGTTACGAAGGTAACTTGGCCCACCTCTGACGAAACGTTAAAGGCCACCATTGCGGTACTGATCGCGGTTACGATTGCCGGCACAGTGCTTTGGCTCGTGGACAATACTTGGATTTATCTCATCGGTTTGGTGATTTGAGCGCTTAGGCGCTCGGAGGCTCGCGGTGTTTGGCGAAGAGAATGAAAATCAGGATGCTGAAATGGTAGACGCTGCCGTCGAAACCACTGATTCGACCGTTGATCGTAAGCCTCTTACCAACGTGAACTACCCGGACCACAAATGGTACGTGGTGAATGCTCATTCCGGTATGGAGTATAAGGCGAAACTTTCTTTAGAAGAGCGCGTGAAGTCGCTCAAAAAAGAAGATCTCATCTCCGAAGTGATTGTGCCTGAAGAAACCGTAGTGGAATTGGTGCGTGGGCAGAAGAAAACCACCAAGCGCAAGTTTTTTCCCGGCTATATTCTCGTGAAGATGAAGCTCACCGATGAATCTTGGCACATTATTAAAAACACCGCTAAGATCACTGGCTTTGTGGGCGACAAGCGTAACCCCGCTCCTGTTCCGGAGTCGGAAATCCAGCGCATGACCAACCGTATTTCGGAAGGCGCCACGCGTCCGAAGTCGAAAGTGAACTTCTCCGAAGGCGAGAAGGTTCGCGTGGTGGATGGCCCTTTCAACAATTTCAATGGCGTGATCGAAGACGTAAACGGCGACAAAGGCAAGTTGCGCGTCCTAGTGAGCATTTTCGGCCGCTCCACCCCGGTGGAGCTGGATTTCGTGCAAGTTGAAAAAATTTAAGAGTTACGGAGATTCAAAATGGCAAAGCAGTTAACTGGACAAATTAAACTTCAGATCCCCGGTGGGCAGGCGAACCCGGCTCCTCCCGTGGGCCCTGCGCTCGGTCAGCGTGGCGTAAACATCATGGAATTCTGCAAGGCCTTCAACGCGGCCACGAAGGATGCCCAAGGAATGATCATTCCGGTGATCATCTCGGTTTACTCCGATCGCTCGTTCACGTTCATTACCAAAACGCCTCCCGCCTCCGTTCTATTGAAGAAGGCCGCGAAGATTGAAAAAGGTTCGGGCGTTCCGAACCGCGATAAAGTGGGCAAAGTCTCGAAGAAGCAGGTGGAAGATATCGCCAAGCTCAAGCTGAAAGACTTGACCGCCGCTTCGGTGGAAGCCGCTATGCGCACCATCGAAGGTTCGGCTCGCAGCATGGGCCTCGTAGTAGAGGGATAAATTTCTGTTTAATTTTGGTCGCGCCGATTCAGGCGCTCCATTAAGAAAATGTGGGAGGCCGTAAGGCCGATCGCACCACAGGAGGTAAACTGAGTGGGTCTAAAAGCAATAAATGGCATCAAGCGCGGAAAGAAATTTCGCGCCTCTGAAGCTAAAATCGATAAAGAGAAAAAGTACTCCCTGGAAGAGGCTTTGAAGCTCTGTACTGAAGTTGGCTATGCCAAGTTCGATGAGAGCGTTGATGTTTCCGTAAACCTTGGAGTGGATGCAAAGCAGTCGGATCAGCAGGTTCGCGCCGCCGTAAGCATGCCTCATGGCGTGGGTAAAGTTACCCGCGTAATCGCTTTCGCTAAAGGCGAAAAAGCGGCGGAGGCAGGTAATGCGGGCGCGGATTTCGTGGGCGCCGAAGACTTGGTGCAAAAAATCAATGACGGGTGGCTCGACTTCGATAAAGCCGTAGCTACGCCTGACATGATGGTGGCCATTTCCAAAGTGGCGAAAATCTTGGGTCCTCGCGGACTTATGCCCAACCCGAAGCTCGGTACCGTAACGGCGGATATCGCCAAAGCGGTGAGAGAGCAAAAAGCGGGTAAGGTTGAGTTCCGTACCGAGAAATCCGGGATCGTTCAATGCTTGATCGGAAAGCGGAGCTTTGGTCCGCAAAAGCTGAAAGATAACTTCGAAGTTTTCTTTGCCACGCTGATGCGTCTTAAGCCCGCCACGTCTAAGGGCGTTTACATCCGTAAAATTTCCATTTCGACGACGATGGGCCCTGGTATCCAGGTCGACACCAACGACGCGTCTAAGAATTTCTAAACGAGGGAACCCATGAAGATCGTGACGAAAGAAGAATCGGTAGCTGCCCTGAAGGATAACTTCAGCAAAGCGAATGCCGTAGTTTTCGCCGACTATAAAGGTGTCACCTCGGAAGAGATGAATCTTTTACGTCGAACCCTTCGCGAGAAAAAAGTTCTCGTGAAAGTGGCAAAGAACAATTTGGTACGTATCGCTTTGAAGGGAACGCCGAAGGAGCAGGCGGTTGAAAAACTAGCTGGCCCTACGGTTACGCTTTTCGCTCTTGGTGACGCGGTAGAGGCTGCTAAAGCCCTTGCTGACTATGCCAAGAAAGTAGAAGCTTTCTCGATCAAAGAAGGATTCCTGGGCGACCAGGTCATGAATGAGGCTCAGATTAAGCAACTGGCCACACTCCCGTCCAAAGAGCAGCTCTTGGGCCAGCTCTTGAGCGTCATGAATGGACCAATCAGAAATTTTGTCTGTGTGCTTAACGCAGCTCAAAGAGACTTTACTCGTGTTGTGCAAGCGATCGCCGATCAAAAAGGCAAGCAAGGGTAAGTCAGTTACGACCAATACAATTTTTATTAACTGTTTCTAGGAGGATACCAAATGTCTACGACCATTTCTAAAGATGACCTGATTGCCGCTATCGAGAAGATGACGGTGCTTGAGCTTTCCAGCCTCGTAAAAGAGCTCGAAACGAAGTTCGGCGTTTCCGCCGCTGCCCCCATGGCTTTCGCCGGTGGTGGTGCCGCTGCTGGCGCCGGTGCCGCCGCGGAAGAAAAAACCGAGTTCACCGTAGTTCTTGCCGCCGCTGGCGACAAGAAGATCGAAGTGATCAAGGAAGTTCGCGGTATCACGGGCCTCGGCTTGAAAGAAGCCAAAGACCTCGTGGAAGGCGCTCCGAAGCCGGTGAAAGAAGGCGTTGCTAAGAAAGACGCCGAAGAAATGAAGAAGAAGCTCGAAGCTGTCGGCGCCAAAGTTGAAATTAAGTAATTTCGCTAGGTCCTGATTTCGTTCCCCGCTTACAGCCTATAGATGGCGAATTGTAAGCGGGGACCTTCATTTCTCGCATTTTGAAAAGAACAGTTCCACTAAGGGAAGTACATGGCGTCGTTATTCACGAGTATTAAACAAGTTCGCAAGAATTACGCAAAGATCCACCGTAGCATTGAAATTCCCGATTTGATCGAGCTGCAGAAAAAGTCCTACATGGACTTTCTGCAAATGGACACCGAACCCAGCAAGCGCAAGAGCCAGGGCTTGCAGGCTTCGTTCAATTCCGTTTTTCCGATTGAAGATTTCAATAAAACAGCCACGTTGGAATTCGATTCTTACGTTCTCGAGGCCCCCAAATATGACGTGCGTGAGTGCCGTCAGCGCGGGATGACCTTTGCGGCCCCCCTTAAGATCACGGTTCGTTTGATCGTGTTCGACGTAGATGAAGGTTCGGGTAACCGTAATATCCGCGACATCAAGGAACAAGAAGTTTACATGGGCGAGATCCCGCTCATGACCGATGCCGGCTCTTTCATTATCAACGGTACTGAGCGGGTCATCGTATCCCAGCTACACCGTTCGCCCGGCGTGATCTTCGATCACGACTACGGAAAGACCCATTCCAGCGGAAAGCTGCTTTACAGCGCCCGTATTATTCCCCACCGTGGATCGTGGCTCGATTTCGAGTTCGATCACAAAGACATTCTCTGGGCCCGTATCGACCGTAAGCGTAAATTCCACGCTACGATCATCCTCCGTGCGCTCGGCATGTCGGTGCAGGATATCCTTAATACTTTCTACAAAGTGGAAACCTATTCCTTCGATAAGGAAAAAGTATTCCGCGAGCTTGATTTCGACCTCATGCTCGGCCAGCGTGCCGATGAAGATCTCGTTCATCCGAAGTCGGGCGAAGTTCTCGTTAAGAAAAATCGCAAGTTCACGAAGGCCGCGATCGATAAGCTGCGTGAATCGGGTCTTAAGCGTATCGAGATTCCGATCGAGCAACTGGCCGGCAAAGTAATCTCGGAAGACCACGAAGATTCCAAGACTGGGGAAGTGTTGGCCGAAGCCAACGCCGAGCTCACCGAAGACCGCATTCGCACGCTGATGAAGCAGGTGAAAAAGGTGAAAGTGATCTTCACGGATCCGATCACCGTGGGCGCGTTCATCCGCGACACCATCGTGGCCGACAAGATGAACTCCCAGGAAGAAGCCCTGATCGAGATTTATCGCCGTATGCGTCCGGGCGATCCGCCGACCATCGAAGCCGCTAAAGAACTTTTCGAAAACATGTTCTTCAACCCCGACCGTTACGATCTCTCGAACGTGGGCCGTTTGAAGATCAACTACAAGTTCCCTCAGCTCGGCATTCCTGCTGACAAAACCACGCTCACCAACCAAGACATCATCGAAACGATGAAGTACTTGACCGACCTCAATAACGGCATCGGCGTGATCGACGATATCGATCACCTCGGTAACCGCCGTGTTCGCGCCGTGGGCGAACTCCTTGAGAACCAATACCGCATCGGTCTCGTTCGTATGGAGCGCGCGATCAAAGAGCGTATGGCTCTTCAGGAAATCGAAACCCTGATGCCGCATGATTTGATCAACCAAAAGCCTGTTTCTGCAGTAGTGAAGGAGTTCTTCGGATCTTCCCAGCTCTCGCAATTCATGGACCAGACGAACCCGCTCTCCGAAGTTACGCACAAGCGCCGTCTTTCGGCTCTTGGCCCGGGTGGTCTCACCCGCGAGCGCGCCGGCTTCGAGGTGCGCGACGTACACGGAACGCACTACGGACGTATCTGCCCGATTGAAACGCCTGAAGGTCCGAACATCGGCCTTATTTCGTCTCTTTCGTCTTACGCCCGCGTGAACCAATACGGATTCATCGAAACTCCGTACCGCGTGGTGAAAGAGAAAAAGATCACGGACGAAATCCGTTATTTCACCGCCACCGAAGAAGAGAACAAAGTTATCGCCCAAGTGAGCACCGAAGTTCTCAAAGACCTCCGCTTCAGAGAAGGCGATCTCGTTCCTGCCCGCCGTAAGAGCGGGGACTTCGTGATGGTTCATCCCGAAGAAGTAGAGCTCATGGACGTAGCCCCGGACCAACTTGTGTCGGTGGCCGCTTCCTTGATCCCCTTCCTCGAGCATGACGACGCCAACCGCGCGCTCATGGGATCGAACATGCAACGTCAGGCCGTACCGCTTCTCCGCACGAGCTCGCCGCTCGTAGGAACGGGCGTAGAGCGTATTGTGGCAAAAGACTCTGGCTCTACGGTTACCGCTCTCAGCGACGGTGAAGTTCTTAAGGTAGACGGAGCTCGTATCGTGGTGAAGCGCGATTCTGCTCCTGCTAAGAAGAAAGATCCGAACGAGCTCGAGTCCGACGTAGATATCTACAGCCTCATCAAGTACCAGCGCTCTAACCAGGATACCTGCTGGAACCAGATGCCGCTCGTTCGCATCGGCGACCGCGTGAAGAAAGGCGATGTGATTGCTGACGGCCCGGCCACTCACGCAGGTGAGTTGGCACTCGGCCAGAACATCCTCGTGGCCTTCATGCCCTGGAACGGCTACAACTTCGAAGACTCGATCATTCTCAGCGAGAACCTAATCAAGAGCGATACGTTCACCTCGATCCATATCCAGGAATTCGAATGTATTGCCCGCGACACGAAGCTCGGCAAAGAAGAGATCACCCGCGATATCCCGAACGTAGGCGAAGAGGCCCTCAAGGACCTCGACTCTTCCGGTATCGTGCGTATCGGCGCGGAGGTGAAACCGGGCGATATCCTCGTGGGCAAGGTTACTCCTAAAGGCGAGACCCAGCTCTCTCCCGAAGAGAAACTTCTCCGCGCGATCTTCGGTGAAAAAGCTGGTGACGTTCGTGACACCTCGTTGCGCGTTCCCACGGGAATCTTCGGCACGGTAATCGGCGCCCAAGTATTCGCCCGTGAGGGAACCGAACCGGACGACCGCTCCGTTCAAATTCTCGAAGCGCAGATCGCCAATCTTCGCCGCGACGAAAAAGTGGAAATCGATTCGATTCGTAGCAGTTCCCTGGAGCGCATCTCGAAGTTGCTCGCCGGTGAGAAAACTACCGGTAAGCTTTTGTCGGAAGACGGCTCCGTAACCTTGCTTGAGAAGGGCGAGGAAATCACCGCCGCTAAATTGGCGGGAATTCAATTCGAGCTTCTGGGCTTTATTCCGCTTAAGCAGAACCTTGAAGACGAGCTCACCCAACTCATGCAGGCTACTAAGCAGCGCATGGATCTCGTTCGTAACGTATTCAAAGAGCGCGCTGAGCGCATGAAGCGTGGCGACGAATTGGCTCCTGGCGTGATCAAGATGGTGAAAGTAACCCTCGCGATCAAGCGTCGGATCCAAGTGGGCGATAAGATGGCCGGCCGTCACGGTAACAAAGGTGTGGTTTCCAAAATCGTACCCGAAGAAGATATGCCTTTCCTTGCTGACGGCTCGCCCGTAGGCATGGTTTTGAATCCTCTCGGCGTACCTAGCCGTATGAATATCGGGCAGTTGCTCGAGCTCATGCTCGGCGGAGCCTGCTTAGGTATTGGTCAGAAAGTGAACGAGATCCTCGAGCAAAAGTGGAACGCCAATGAGCTGAAGAAGATGCTCAAGGCCATTTACACTAGTCCCGAGGTTGATAAGCACATCGACTCGGCCAATGAAGAAGAGCTTAAGCGTATCGCTGCATCCCTTAAATCCGGAATCCGCATCGCCACTCCAGTGTTCGACTCGGCCACGGAAAAAGATGTTCAAGATCTGCTGCGTCTCGGTCAATTGCCCGAAGACAATAGGTTCACTCTGTACGACGGTATGACGGGCGAAATTTTTGCGCAGGACGTAACTGTGGGCGTTATGTACATGCTCAAGTTGCACCACCTCGTAGACGAGAAGATCCACGCTCGTTCGATTGGTCCGTACTCTCTCGTTACGCAGCAGCCGCTCGGTGGTAAAGCCCAGCTTGGCGGTCAGCGTCTCGGGGAGATGGAAGTTTGGGCGCTAGAGGCGTACGGCGCAGCCTATACGCTCCAAGAGATGCTCACCGTTAAGTCTGACGACGTTACCGGCCGTAACCGTATGTACGAAGCAATCGTGAAGGGCGAGCGTGTACTCGAGCCTGGATTGCCGGAATCCTTCAACGTTCTCACGAAAGAGCTTCAGTCCTTGGCGCTCAACGTGGAACTAGTTGAGGTTCCCGAGAAGTAGATCCGGATTCGGAGCGTCTCGCGAGAGGCGCTCCCTTAAAAGGTTTTTAGTTTTAACTGATACGAGACAATAGGGGTACACGTGAAAGATCTTCTTAATTTCTTCGATAAGCCGAAAGATCCTCTAAGCTTTTCGGCCGTCAAGATTTCGATCGCCAGCCCGGAAATGATCCGCAAATGGTCTTTCGGCGAAGTGAAGAAGCCGGAAACCATCAACTACCGTACGTTCAAGCCGGAACGTGACGGTTTGTTCTGCGCCAAGATCTTCGGTCCTATCAAGGATTACGAATGCCTTTGCGGTAAGTACAAGCGCATGAAGTATCGCGGAGTGATCTGCGAAAAGTGCGGTGTGGAAGTTACCCAATCGAAAGTTCGACGTGAACGCCTGGGCCACATCGAGCTCGCTACGCCCGTAGCTCATATCTGGTTCCTTCGCTCGCTTCCGAGCCGTATCGCCGCCGTTCTTGACCTCACCTTGAAAGAGATCGAGAAGGTTCTCTATTGCGAAGCCTATATCGTGATCGAGCCGGGAGATACCGGTCTCAACGAAAAGGCGATCATCAGCGAAGAGAAATCCGCTGAACTCATCGGCGAAGGAAAAAATTTCCGCGCTGAGATGGGCGGCGAAGCCGTAATCGAGCTTCTTAAGAAAACCGACGTAGAATTGATGGCTCGTCAGCTCCGTAAAGAGCTCAAAGCAAATCTTTCCGAAGCAGTTCGTACCAAGCTCATCAAGCGTCTCAAAGTATTCGAAGCTTTGAAGCAGTCGAACAATCGTCCTGAGTGGATGATGATGGAATGCATCCCGGTAATTCCGCCGGAATTGCGCCCTCTCGTTCCCCTCGAAGGTGGACGTTTCGCTACTTCCGATCTCAACGATCTCTACCGTCGTGTGATCAACCGGAACAACCGTTTGAAGCGTCTCATCGAGCTCAATGCTCCTGATATCATTATCCGCAACGAGAAGCGGATGCTTCAGGAAGCCGTGGATGCTCTCTTCGATAACGGCCGTCGCGGCAAAACCTTCACTGGTCCTAACAAGCGTCCTCTCCGCTCCCTCTCTGACATGCTCAAGGGTAAGCAAGGCCGCTTCCGTCAGAACCTACTCGGTAAGCGCGTAGACTACTCTGGCCGTTCGGTAATCGTAGTAGGTCCTGAGCTGAAGTTGCACCAGTGCGGTCTTCCCAAGAAGATGGCGCTCGAGCTCTTCAAGCCATTCATCTACAACAAGCTTTCTGAGTACGGCTTCGTAACCACCATCAAGAGCGCCAAGAAAATGGTGGAGCGCGAGCGCCCTGAAGTTTGGGATATTCTCGAAGAAATCGTAAAAGAGCACCCGGTTCTCTTGAACCGCGCTCCTACGCTACACCGTCTCGGTATCCAGGCTTTCGAGCCCGTGCTTATCGAAGGTAAAGCAATCCAGCTTCACCCCCTCGTGTGCTCGGCGTTCAACGCCGACTTCGACGGTGACCAAATGGCCGTGCACGTCCCGCTCTCGCTCGAGGCTCAGATTGAGTGCCGCGTGCTCATGATGTCTACGAACAACGTACTTTCCCCTGCGCACGGCAAGCCGATCATCGTACCGTCACAGGACATCGTGCTTGGTCTTTACGATATGACCCGGGATCGTCCCTTTGCCCTGGGCGAAGGACGCGTGTTCTCGAGCCCCATGGAAGTGAACTACGCCCACTCGGTAGGCGAGCTCGACATCCACGCCCGCATCAAATGCCGAATCCAAGGTAAGCTTTACGATACCACCGTAGGCCGCTCTCTACTTTCCGAGATCGTGCCCACGGCGATTCCTTTCCCGGTTTACAACCGCACGATGGACAAGAAGTCGCTCGCCGATTTGATCGACAAGTGCTTCCGTCTCGCTAGCAACAAAGAAACGGTTCTCCTGGCCGACGCTCTTATGAGCCTCGGCTACAAGCGTTCCACGCGCGCTGGTACGTCGATCTCTATCCACGACATGCTCATCCCCGAGAAGAAGCAAGTGCTTCTCGACGGCGGCTATAAGCAAGTGCAAGAGATTGAGAACCAGTATATTGAGGGTCTCATCACCGATGGCGAGCGTTACAATAAAGTGATCGATATCTGGGCGCAGACTTCGGAAGGAATCGCTTCCGAGCTCATGAAGAAGATTGGTACCGAAACTATCGCTTCGGATAAAGGCGAGAAGACAGAAGTATCCAGCTTCAACCCCATCCACATGATGGCCGACTCCGGCGCGAGGGGTTCCAACGCTCAGATTCGTCAGCTTTGCGGTATGCGCGGCCTCATGGCCAAGCCGTCTGGCGAGATCATCGAGACGCCCATTACGGCAAATTTCCGTGAAGGTCTCACGGTACTTCAGTACTTCATCTCCACGCACGGCGCCCGTAAGGGTCTCGCTGATACGGCCTTGAAAACCGCTAACTCCGGTTACCTCACCCGCCGTCTCGTAGACGTGTCGCAAGACATGGTGATCATGGAAGAAGATTGCGGAACTACCGAAGGCGTGTGGGTAGGCGCGCTCATCGAGGGCGGCGAAGTGATCGAGAAGCTCGGCGATCGTATCCTCGGCCGCGTGATCCTAGAAGACGTAATGGATCCCATCAGCAGTCAAATAGTGGGTGCCGCTGGCGTAGAGATTTCCGAATCGTTAGTTTTGGAGATCGAGAAGGCCGGAATTGACCGTCTCAAAATCCGTTCCGTGCTTACCTGTAAGTCGCGTGTCGGAACTTGCCAACTTTGCTACGGCCGTGATTTGAGCCGCGGATTCCTCGTAAACATCGGCGAGACGGTGGGCGTAATTGCTGCCCAATCGATCGGTGAGCCCGGAACCCAGCTTACGATGCGTACCTTCCACGTGGGTGGTACGGCCAGCCGTCGTGTGGAGCAAGCTACGGTAGAAGCGAAGGCTAAAGGTATCGTGAAGTTTGTGAACCTCGTATCCGTGAAAAACCGGGGCGGCGGTATGACGGTAATGAACCGTCAGGCCGAGATCGCGATCATGACGCCCGAAGGGCGCGAGATCGAGAAGTATCCTGTGGTTTACGGAGCTAAGCTCGTGGTGAAGGAAGGCGACGCCGTAGTGGGCGGTGCCAAGCTCGCCGAGTGGGATCCTTACTCTGTACCGATTCTCACGGAAGCTTCGGGTCACGTGAAGTTCGAAGACCTCGAAGATTCTGTAACTACGCAAGAGCAGTTTGACCCCGTAACTGGTCTCTCTCACCGCGTAGTGATCGAAACCAAAACGGAGAAACGTCCGAAGATCATCATCGTAGACGCCAAAGGCGAGCCCGTGAATATCCCGAGCTCTAACCGTAAGGCGGTATACATGCTCCCTGTGGGCGCAGTAGTTCCCGTTCAAAGCGGCGACGAAGTGCACTCCGGTGACATCGTGGCGAAGATCTCTCGCGAAACCACCAAGACGACGGACATCACCGGGGGTCTCCCGCGTGTTGCCGAGTTGTTCGAAGCTCGCAAGCCCAAGGATTCCGCCATGATCTCCGAGATCGACGGCACGATTTCCTTCGGTAAAGATACCAAGGGTAAGCGTAAGATCGTGGTGACTCCGGATGTGGCTACCGGCAAAGAAGCGGTAGAGTATCTGGTTCCGAAAGGCCGCCACCTTGTAGTGAACGAAGGCGACTACGTTCGTATGGGCGAAGCCTTGATCGATGGCCCGATCAACCCGCACGATATTCTTCGTGTTCGCGGTATCACCACCTTGGCTCGTTACCTCGTGGATCAAATTCAGGAAGTTTACCGCCTCCAAGGTGTAAAGATTAACGATAAGCATATCGAAGTGATCGTTCGTCAGATGCTCAAGAAGGTGAAAGTAACCGACGTAGGTGATTCCACCTTTATCGTGGGTGAAACCGTTGACCGTGCGGTTTTTGATGAGGAAAACGCCAGAGTATTGGCCGAAGGGGGCCGTCCGGCTCTCTGTGAGTCGGTACTTCTCGGTATTACGAAGGCGTCGCTGTCCACCAACAGCTTCATCTCGGCCTCTTCCTTCCAGGAAACCACCAAGGTGCTCACCGAAGCTGCATTGGCTGGCAAAACCGACAATCTTCGCGGCTTGAAAGAGAACGTGATCATGGGACGCCTGATTCCTGCCGGAACTGGCTTGGCCCGCTACAAAAACTACGAAATCGAAGTAGACGAACAAGAATTGGATGAAGAGGACGAAATGGAGAAGGAAACGGCTGGAGCCGAACACCCCTCCGCCCTCATTTGAGGAACCTCTTGACGCTATAAAAGGGGGCTTGCTATAGATGCAAGCTTCCGAACAAAAGGAGCGCCGAAAGGCGCGACAGAAGAGAGTAAGGACCTGATGCCCACAATTAGCCAGTTGATCAAAAAAGGAAGACACGACAAACGCGTGCGTACTGCCTCGCCTGCCCTGAAGGCTTGCCCGCAAAAACGTGGTGTTTGTACTCGTGTTTACACGACGACTCCCAAGAAGCCGAACTCCGCGCTTCGTAAGGTTTGCAGGGTTCGCCTGACGAACGGAATGGAAGTGACGAGTTATATTCCCGGCATCGGACACAACCTACAAGAGCACTCGATCGTGCTGATTCGTGGCGGCCGGGTAAAAGATCTTCCCGGTGTTCGTTACCATACCATTCGCGGAACCCTCGATGCTCAAGGGGTTGCCAACCGCAAGCAGAGCCGCTCTAAGTACGGCGCCAAACGCCCTGCTAAGTCTACTTAATTTAGGAGCGCCTACAGTCTAAAAGCTGGCGGCGCGACAGAAAGATATTGGAGTTATTCGTGGGTCGTAAAAAAGTTATTTCTAAGCGTGAAATCATTCCGGATCCTAAATTTCACGACATCGTAGTTACCAAGTTCGTAAATGCCTTGATGAAAGGTGGAAAGAAGTCCGTTGCTGAGGGAATCCTCTACGGTTCTTTCGACATCATCCAGGAAAAGATGAACGAAGACCCTCTGAAGGTTTTCAAGAAGGCGATCGATAATGTGAAGCCTCACGTGGAAGTGAAGAGCCGCCGTGTGGGTGGTGCGAACTATCAGGTTCCCGTGGAAGTTCGTCCGGCTCGCCGCCAATCGCTTTCTTCCCGTTGGATCATCGAGTTTGCTCGTAAGCGCACTGAGAAGAGCATGCGCGAGCGCCTAGCCGGCGAGATGATGGATGCCTTCCAAATGCGTGGCGGAGCCATCAAGCGCCGTGAAGATGTGCACCGTATGGCTGAAGCGAACAAAGCCTTCTCTCATTTCCGCTTCTAGTCGAACGGAAGAAGGAAGCCCGCTCCCGAAAGGCAGCGGGCTTTTCTATTTACGGGTTCCGCGGCTTAGTGGCCGCTTATTTTTTTAAGGATTGCTGGCGGTCTTTAACCGAGATACTTCAGCTTAAACATATGGCCAGCCTCTCCGCTTTAAAATCAATGCGCAATATCGGCATCATGGCCCACATTGACGCTGGTAAAACCACGACCACTGAACGCATTCTCTTCTATACAAAAAAAGTTCACAGGCTGGGTGAGGTTCACGAGGGCACCGCCACTATGGACTGGATGCCACAGGAACAGGAGCGTGGCATTACCATTACAGCCGCGGCGACAACCTGTTTTTGGAAAGAGCACCGGATCAATATTATCGATACGCCCGGCCACGTAGACTTCACTATCGAGGTGGAGCGTTCGCTACGGGTTCTCGATGGTGCGGTGGCCGTATTTTGCGCCGTGGGCGGCGTGGAACCGCAAAGCGAAACGGTTTGGCGGCAAGCCGAAAAATTTCGCGTCCCCCGTATGGCATATATAAATAAAATGGATAGAGTGGGGGCCGATTTTTCTGCGGTCGTGAAAGAGATTCGCGAGAAGCTGAAGGCTAACGCCGTACCGATTCAAATTCCCATTGGCGCCGAAGACAGCTACTCGGGGCTCATTGACCTTATTAAGATGAGAGCCCTTACCTGGGGCGGGGCTAATGGCGACAATGTGGTGGAAGGGGATATACCCGCGTCCCTCCGCGAAGAAGCGGAAGATGCTCGCGCCCGCCTTCTCGACGAAGTTACGGCGCTCGACGATAAGCTGGCGGAAAAGTTTATTATGGAGGAGCCGATCTCGGAAGAAGAGATTCGTGCCGTTATCCGCAAGGGGACTATTTCCGGAAAATTTGTGCCCGTAATTTGCGGGGCTTCTTTTAAAAACATCGGTGTGCAACCCCTGTTAGACGCGGTGATTGCCTACCTTCCCTCCCCGCTCGATCTGCCGCCGGTGAAAGGGCACGACGTGAAAGATTACGAGAAGCTCGTGGAGCGCAAAACTGCGGACGAGGAACCATTCGCGGCTCTGGCTTTTAAAATTTTCAATGATTCCTTCTCGGGTGTGCTGACTTTTATCCGCGTTTACAGTGGTAAGCTCGAGGTGGGTAAGGCGGTTCATAACCCCGGGAAAAATAAAAAAGAGAAGCTTTCAAAGCTTCTCTTAATGCATGCCAATAAGAGGGAAGAGGTTCAGTCTATCAGTACCGGAGAAATCGCCGCGGCCATCGGCCTCCGTTTTACGTCTACTGGAGACACTCTTTGCGATGAAGGCGCCCCCCTTCTTCTGGAAAAAATGGACTTTCCCGAGCCGGTAATTTCTATGGCCATCGAGCCCAAAACGCAGGCCGACGTAGATAAGCTAAAGAAATCATTAGATATTTTAACCCTTGAAGACCCTACGTTTCGAGTTACCTCGAACGAAGATACGGGCCAAATGCTTATCAGTGGCATGGGCGAACTACACTTAGAGATCATTAAAGACCGGCTTTTGCGGGAATTCCGGGTTGATGCCAACGTGGGAAGTCCGCAGGTGTCGTACCGTGAGTCCATTTCCCAAGAGGCTGAAGGCGAGGCGGTGGTGGAGCGCCTGATAGCCGGCAAGAACCATTTTGGCCACTGCATTCTTAAGGTTTTTCCCAAGGCGAGAACCTCGGGATTTGAGTTTGAAAACAAAGCCTCCCCGGTAAAAGTCCCCGAAAAATTTGTTAGCTCAGTAAAACAAGGCGTGATAGAAGCTCTGGACGCAGGAGTTTTTGCCGGATTTCCCCTCGTGGATGTCCGGGTGGTACTAGTCGACGGTAGCTTTCGTGAGGCTGAATCCTCCGAAATCGCCTTCAAAATCGCCTCAACTCTGGCTTTTAGAAATGCTTGTGAAAAGGCAAAACCAGTTTTACTGGAGCCGATCATGAGCTGTGAGATCGTCACCCCTGATGAATTTATGGGCGAAGTTATAGGGGATTTGAACGGTCGACGTGGACGTGTGCTCAGTATGAATCCTCGTTCTGGGATCCAGGTGATCAAGAGCGAGGTTCCGCTGAAAGAGATGTTTGGTTATTCGACGCGGTTGCGTTCGATGAGCCAAGGGCGCGCGAGCTACACAATGGAGCCTGCGAGATACGATTTAGTTGCACCGGCCTTGGCGAAAGAGATTCGCTATAAGATCACCGGTATTGAATAGAGTTTGTTTATCTTCGCTCTTTATCGAGCGTTTGGGAGGCACGGAGACGTATGGCAAGAGAAAAGTTTGAGCGGAGTAAGCCGCACGTAAACATCGGCACGATTGGTCACGTAGACCACGGTAAGACGAGCTTGACGGCGGCGATCACGAAAGTGCTCGCGCAGAGAGGTAAGGCCGAGTTCAAAGCCTACGACCAGATCGATTCATCGCCCGAAGAGAAGGCTCGCGGTATTACGATCAACACCGCGCACGTAGAGTACGAAACCGATAAGCGTCACTACGCGCACGTAGATTGCCCCGGCCACGCCGACTACGTGAAGAACATGATCACCGGCGCCGCTCAGATGGACGGAGCCATTCTCGTGGTATCGGCCGCTGACGGTCCCATGCCGCAAACCCGCGAGCACATCCTGCTTGCTCGCCAAGTAGGCGTTCCCGCCATCGTAGTGTTCATGAACAAATGCGACATGGTGGATGATAAAGAACTCCTCGATCTCGTAGAGATGGAAGTTCGCGAGCTTCTTTCTTCCTACAAATTCCCTGGCGATAAGATCCCCGTAATCAAGGGTTCTGCTCTGAAGGCGCTCGAGGGCGACAAGGGCGAGCTCGGTGAAGAAGCGATCAATAAGCTCATGGACGCTTGTGATTCTTATATGCCCGAGCCGGTACGCGCGCTCGATAAGCCCTTCCTCATGCCCGTGGAAGACGTGTTCACGATCTCTGGTCGCGGTACCGTAGTAACGGGACGCGTAGAGCGTGGAATGGTCAAGGTGGGCGACGAAATTGAGATCGTAGGCCTTCGTCCTACGCAGAAGACGACCGTGACGGGCATCGAGATGTTCCGTAAGCTTCTCGACTCCGGTCAGGCGGGCGACAACCTTGGCGCTCTTCTCCGTGGTACGAAGAAAGAAGACGTGGAGCGTGGCCAAGTGCTTTGCGCTCCCGGCTCGATCAAGCCGCATAAGAAATTCAAGGCCGAGATCTACGTGCTCAGCAAAGAAGAGGGCGGACGCCACACTCCGTTCTTCAAGGGCTATCGTCCCCAGTTCTACTTCCGCACCACCGACGTGACCGGAATCGTGGAACTTCCTGCCAGCGTAGAGATGGTAATGCCGGGCGATAACGTGGCCATCACGGTAGAACTCATCACTGCCATCGCCATGGATAAAGAGCTTCGTTTCGCTATCCGCGAAGGTGGCCGTACCGTAGGCGCCGGCGTAGTTTCGGAGATCATTGAGTAATGGAAACAAAGATCCGTATTAAATTGAAGGCATTTGATCACCGCGTTCTCGATCAGTCCGTTTGGGAAATCGTGAACACGGCCAAGCAGACGGGCGCCAAAGTCGCGGGCCCGATTCCGCTTCCCACGGTAATCAACAAGTATACCGTTCTTCGCTCTCCCCACATCGATAAGAAATCGCGTGAGCAGTTTGAAGTTCGTACCCATAAGCGCTTGATCGATATCCTCGAGCCTACCCAACAAACGGTAGACTCCCTGATGAAGTTGGATCTCTCGGCCGGCGTAGACGTGGAAATCAAGTCGTAGTCGACTTGGATTCGGAGTGAATCATGAGCGAGAATAAAGTAGAAAACCAAACCGCTGAAGCCTCGGAGGCCGCTACGGCCTCGATCCCGGTTATTTACGGAACGAAGAAAGGCATGACTCGTGTTTTCGACGAGGAGGGCCGCGCTGTTCCGGTTACGGTGATTAGTCTCCAGGATAATACGGTGATTACTCAGGTGAAGACGGTAGAAAAAGAAGGCTACGCTAGCGTTCAGCTGGGCTTCAAGGCCAAGAAAGCGCAACGCGTGAACAAGGCCACCAAAGGTCACTTCCAGAAGGCTGGAGCTCCTGGTTTTTATCATGTGGAAGAATTCCGTTTAACTAAAGCAGACGGCTCTCTCGCAGTGGGAGCTGCTATTAGCGCGGATTTCCTCGCTGCCGGTACGTTCATCGACGTGCAAGGTACGACTAAGGGAAAAGGTTTCCAGGGCGTAATGAAGGTCTGGAATTTCGGTGGTCAGCCTGCTTCGCACGGTCACTCGGTTTCTCACCGTAGCCCTGGCTCTATCGGAAATCGCGCCGATCCCGGACGCGTATTCCCCGGCCACAAAATGGCAAAGCATTTGGGCATGGACACGCAAACTACGCAAAACCTCAAAGTGGTTTCGTATGATGCGGAAACGAAACTTCTTCTTATCCAGGGCGCCGTTCCCGGCGTGAAGAGCGGAGTAATTCGCATCACCAAGGCCATGAAGAAAGCGAACGCCAAAGCCGCCAAAGCGGCTAAGTAAAGGAATCGAAGAATGGCAAAGGTAAAAGTTTTTAATTTGAAAAAAGAAGCGGTTGGCGAGATTGATCTCCCCGATAGCGTTTTCGGCGTAGAAGTTAGCTCGGCGATCATCCACCAGGCTGTGGTAACTCAGCTTGCTGGTCGTCGTCGCGGTACGGCTTCCACCAAAACGAAAGCGGAAGTTCGCGGCGGCGGTAAGAAGCCGTTCCGCCAAAAAGGCACGGGTAACGCTCGTCAAGGTTCCAGCCGTTCGCCCCTTATGCCGGGTGGTGGTGAGAGTTTTGGTCCTAAGCCGCGTTCATATTTCAAAACTTTCCCGAAAAAAATGGCCCAAGCGGCCATGCGTTCGGCGCTTTCCGACAAGGTTGGCAGTGAACGTTTGATCGTGATCGACGATTTCAAATTCGGCAAACCGAAGACGAAGGAAGTAGCTTCCGTTCTCGGTGCGTTTGGATTGAGCAAAGCCTTGATCGTGGACGGCGAAAATAAGAATCTCGAACTCGCTTCGCGTAACCTCGAGAAGCATAAATTTCTCCGCACCGAAGGCGTGAACGTATACGACGTGGTGAACCACGAGTGGCTCGTTCTCTCTAAGAAGGCTGCGCAAACCCTGGCTGAGCGATTGGCTGGCGAAAAACGGGCTAAATCCAAGGCTTAAGGCTTGGAGAAGGATAAGAAATGGCCAACGTTAATGTAATTAAAAGACCGATCTTGAGTGAGAAAAGCACGGCGCAAGCTGAGACGCGGAATCAAGTAGCTTTCGAAGTTACCTTGGATTCCACAAAGACGGACATCAAGGGTGCCGTTGAGCGCTTTTTCAAAGCTAAGGTTGCCAAAGTAAATACGACGATCGTTCCCGGTAAGGCTTATCGGACCAGAAAGGGCGAGTCGAAAACGAATTCCTGGAAAAAAGCGGTAGTTACGCTGAAGCCGGGAGAAAAAATTGAGTTTTTCAAGGGAGTTTAAACAGTAGTTATAGAGAGCTCTATACGCTGTTGAACAAGGAAAGGTAGCGAAATGCCAGTTAAGACATACCGCCCGATAACGCCTTCGAGAAGATTTCTCACCACGGCCGATTTCAGCATGCTCACGAAGAAAGAGCCTGAAAAGACCTTGCTTGAGTCGAAGCGTAAAAACGCGGGCCGCAACAATCACGGGCGCATCACCACCCGCCACCACGGCGGCGGTGTTCGTCAGCACTACCGTATTATCGATTTCAAGAGAGATAAGGCTGGAATTCCGGCCAAGGTTATCGCGCTTGAGTACGATCCTAATCGCACGGCATTTATTGCTCTTCTTCAGTACGTAGATGGCGAGAAGCGCTACATCTTGGCGCCCTTAAACCTCAACGTCGGCGATTCCGTAATCGCTAGCGAAGAGGCGGATATCAAGCCGGGTAATACCTTGAGCCTGAAAAATATCCCCGTGGGTACCTTGATCCACAATATTGAGCTTCGTCCCGGCAAAGGTGGCCAGATGGTTCGCTCTGCCGGCGCTTACGCGCAAGTTTTAGGCCGCGAAGGTGAGTACGGTCAGATCCGTATGCCTTCGGGTGAAGTTCGCCGCGTATTGCTTGACTGCCGTGCCACGATCGGCCAAATCGGCAATACGGAACACGAGAATATTACGATTGGTAAGGCCGGGCGCTCGCGCAAAATGGGAATCCGTCCCACGAACCGCGGTGTGTCTATGAACCCGATCGATCACCCGATGGGTGGCGGTGAGGGTAAGGCTTCTGGTGGTCTGCCCAGATCCCCTTGGGGCTGGTACACCAAGGGCCTGAAAACCAGAAATAATAAACGGACTGATAGCTTCATCGTGAAGCGCCGTCGTTAAGGAGACTTGGGAAGATGGGACGTTCACTAAGAAAAGGACCCTTTGTCGACTACCACGTGATGAGCAAGGTGGAGAAGGCCAAGGAAACTAACGATAAGAAGGCGATCAAAACCTGGTCTCGCCGCTCCATGGTTACTCCGGAGATGGTGGCTCTTACGTTCGCCGTTCACAATGGCAAGAAGTTCATTCCGGTTTATATCACCGAGAATATGGTTGGTCACAAACTGGGCGAATTCGCTCCGACCCGCGTATTCCACGGCCACACCCCCGCAGACAAGAAAGACGCTGCAGCTGGTGGCGGCGCGGCTCCCTCCGGCGGCGGCGCAGCTGCCCCGGCGGCCGCTCCCGCCGCTGCTCCGGCGGCGAAATAGTGAGGATTTATGGAATCTAAGGCAATAGCTCGATACATCGGAATTACGCCTCGGAAAGTACGCCTCGTTTCGGACTTAGTTCGCGGCAAATCTATCAATGAGGCTCTTACGATCCTCAAGTTCAGCACGCGCAAGCGCACTGCCAAAGTAATCTCCACGGTACTGGAAAGTGCCGTGGCGAATGCTGAGCAAAAGGGCCGGATTGACGTAGATAATCTCTTCGTTAAAACGCTGAAAGTAGATCAAGGTCCCACGCTGAAGCGTTACGCTTCCCGAGCGAAGGGCCAAGGTATGAGAATTTTGAAGAAGACGAGCCACATCTCTGTGGTTCTGGAGGAAAGGTAGACAATGGGCCAAAAGACAAACCCAATTGGATTCCGCATTGGCGTAACCCGTAGCTGGGACTCGCGTTGGTATGCAAAGAAGAATTACCAAGAGCTTCTTCATGAAGACCTCATGATCCGTAAAGTTCTCAAAAAGAAACTTTACCAAGCAGGCATCTCGAAAATTGAAATCGAGCGCGCGGCGAACAAAGTAAAAGTAAACATTTACAGCGCACGTCCGGGCTTGATCATCGGCAAAAAGGGCTCCGGAGTGGATCAGCTTCGCGCCGAAGTAGCTGATCTTACCAAGAACGAACTTCTGCTGAATATTCTCGAAGTTCGTAAACCCGAGATCGATGCGACTCTGGTGTCCGAGTCCATCGGCGCTCAGCTCGAGAAGCGGGTAGCTTTTCGTCGCGCCATGAAAAAGGCTATGGCGACTGCCATTAAGATGGGCGTACGCGGAATTAAGGTTCGCGTTTCGGGTCGTCTTGGTGGCGCAGAGATCGCGAGAACGGAAGGTTATAGCGAAGGCAGCATTCCGCTGCATACCCTCCGCGCCGACATTGATTTTGGTACTGCCGAAGCTCGCACCACCTACGGCGTGATCGGCATTAAAACTTGGATTTACAAGGGTGATGTTCCTCTCCGCAAAACCGCTAAAGGCGCTGCTGAGAGCACCACCGCGAACGCTTAAAGGAGTCGCCAGTGCTAGCCCCGAAACGAGTAAAATGGCGTAAGCAACAAAAGGGTCACATGGCCGGCAAGGCCTTACGTGGCGGAACTCTTCTCTATGGAGATGTTGGTCTGCAGGCCGCGGAGTGCGGTTACGTAACGGCTCGCCAAATCGAAGCTGCCCGTATCGCCGTGTCGAAATACACGAAGAAGGGCGGGCAAATGTGGATCCGCATTTTCCCCGATAAGCCGCGTACTAAGAAGGCCGCCGAAACGCGGATGGGTAGCGGTAAAGGTAACGTGGAAGACTGGGTTTGCGTGGTAAAGCCCGGGCGAATTTTGTACGAAATCAAGGGCGTAACCGCGCAGGAAGCAAATATGGCCATGAAGATGGCGAACTATAAGCTTCCCTTGAAGACGAAGATCGTATCCAAGGCAACCGCAAATGCCGCGGTTGCTGCGAAAGGAACGAAGTAATGGCTCACCGCATTTCCAAACAGAAGAAAGAGATCGGATCTTTGGGTTCCAAAGAACTGAATTCGAAGGTTCGCGAGCTGGAAGACCATATTTTTCAGCTTCGTATGCAGTTTAAGACTGGCCAGTTGGCTAGCACCGCGATGATGGGACTTGCTCGTAAGGAGCTTGCTCGTGTGAAGACCGCCATCGCAGCTAAAGCGAGTAAGGCTTAAGAGATTAAGAGGAATTTATGAGAGAAGCATTGAAGAACGATAGCGCCGTGGTCAAGCCTAAGCGCGAAGAAACCGGGATTGTAATCAGCAATAAAATGCAAAAAACGATCGTGGTGAAGCTCGACCGCCGTACTCGCCATGGCAAGTACGGAAAATTCATTACAAAGACCAAAAAGATTAAGGCGCACGATGAAAACAATTCCGCCAGCATCGGCGATCTTGTTTTGGTAGTGGCTACTCGCCCGATTAGTAAAGACAAGCGGTACGCCCTTAAAAACATCGTCCGTAAGGCTACTGGCGTTTAAAGAATTTTAGGAATTAGGAGCAAACCATGATCCAGCAGGAATCAAATCTCGACGTAGCCGATAACTCGGGTGCTCGCGCTATTCAGTGCATTCGCGTGCTTGGCGGCACCCGTCGTCGCTACGCTTCGATTGGCGATATCATTGTGGCTACGGTGAAAGACGCCGATACCGCCTCTAAAGTGAAGAAGGGGGACGTGGTTAAAGCCGTAATCGTGCGCACGAAGAAAGAGATTAAGCGCATCGACGGATCCTATATCCGGTTCGACGACAACGCGGCAGTGCTCATCAACGCTCAGAAGGAGCCGGTTGGGACGCGTATCTTCGGGCCCATCGCTCGCGAACTTCGCGGCGCTGGTTATACCAAGATCATCTCGCTCGCCCCCGAAGTGCTCTAAGTTTTTTGATTATTGACTAGTAGGAAGTACGAATATGGCAGACGAAAAGAAAACAGACGCGAAAGCAGCACCGGCCAAAGACGCCGCCCCCAAAGCTCCTAAGAAAGAGGGTTCGGGTAAGAAGAAGGGCGCCGCCGGTCAACTCTTTGAAGTACAAGACCCCAGCACGCCCATGGCGAACCGCTTTCCTCGTCTTCGTAAACAATACGAGGAAAAGGTAGTTCCCGCGCTCATGAAAAAGCTTGAGCTAAAGAACCCCATGGAAGTTCCGCGTCTTGAGCGCATCGTGGTGAACGCTGTTACCAAGGATGCCGTTGCCAACCCGAAAATTTTGGACAACCTCACGGCCGAGCTTGCCATGATTACCGGCCAAAAGCCTATTCCCACGAGGGCAAAGAAAGCCATCGCGGCCTTCAAGCTTCGTAAGGGAATCCCGTTGGGCGCTATGGTAACCCTGCGCAAAAAGCGTATGTACGAATTCATGGATCGCCTCGTAAACGTGGCACTTCCTCGCGTGCGCGACTTCCGCGGCGTTAGCCCAAAATCTTTTGATGGACGTGGAAATTACACCCTCGGATTAAAAGAGCAGGTGATCTTTCCCGAAATCAATTTCGACAAAGTGGACAAGGCTCGCGGGTTGAACATCACCTTCGTGACCTCCGCTAAAGATAACGAGTCTGCCCGCATGCTTTTAACCGAGCTGGGCATGCCTTTCCGGAAATAATTTTTTGTGCCCCTTTGGGCCAACAGGAGCTGATGAATGGCTAAAAAGTGTAAACTGGAAAAAATGAAGAAGACGCCGAAGTTCAAGGTGCGGCACAAGAATCGTTGCCCGCTCTGCGGACGCCCGCGTGCCTTCATGCGGAAGTTCAACATGTGCCGTATTTGCTTCCGTAAGCTCGCGCTTACCGGTCAGTTACCCGGCGTGACGAAGTCCAGCTTCTAAAGAAAGATTTGAGGAGATCGAAAAATGACGACTGATCCCGTAGCAGACCTCTTGACCCGTATTCGCAATGCGAACATGGCTGGCTTGGACACCGTGGAAGCCCCGGTTTCTCGCCTCAAGGCTAACATCGCCCGCGTTTTGAAAGACGAAGGATTCATTAAAAACTTCCGTCTTGTTCGGGCTGATAACAAACATTTTCTTCGTCTCTATCTGAAGACCGAAGCCGGTAAAAAGGCGATCACGGGCATTAAGCGTGAGAGCAAGCCGGGTTTGCGTCGCTACGTTGGGGCGGATGATATTCCGCGCATTTTGAACGGTGCCGGTATCGTAATTCTTTCTACTCCTAAAGGAGTGATGACTGGTCGCGAGGCCAAGAAGAGCAGAGTGGGCGGCGAGCTCCTGTGCTCTGTTTGGTAGGCTGGAGGATTTATGTCTCGTATTGGAAAACAACCCATCAAGATCCCGGCCGGAGTGAAAGTTTCTCAAAAAGAAAACGTATTTCATTTCGAAGGCCCCAAGGGAAAACTCTCTCAGGCTTTGCCCGTGGGCGTGAAGGCTAAGGTAGATGGCGATCACATCAACGTTACCCGCGACGATAGCGTTGAAAGTGCCCCGGCTCTTCACGGCCTGATTCGCACTTTGATCGCGAACTGCGTTCACGGTGTGCACACCGGCTATACCAAAGGTTTGGAAATCAACGGGGTGGGTTATCGCGCCGCCGTGCAGGGCCAGTCTCTCAACCTTACGTTGGGATTTTCTCATCCGGTTGTTTACACTTTGCCCACGGGAATCACCGCGAAAGTGGATGCTAATACCAAGATCGCTGTTTCCGGTGCAGATAAGCACCTTGTGGGTTCGGTGGCCTCGCAGATCCGGGGTTTGAAACCGGTAGAGCCGTATCAAGGCAAAGGTATTCGTTATGCTGGCGAAGTTGTTCGTCGTAAGGCCGGTAAAGCGGCTGGCGCAGCAGGCGCTAAATAGGGAGTAAGTTGTGAAAAAGCAAAGTAAGAAAACCCCAGAGTCCCTACGCAACCGGCTTCGTCGCAAAAAGCGCATTAGCTTCAAGGTAAAAGGCAGTGCCGGTAGGCCTCGTCTCGCGATATTCCGTAGCAATACGGCTTTTTACGCGCAAATCATTGACGACGATGCCGGTAAAACGCTCTTGTCCGTTTCTTCGAACGAGAAAGAGACGAAGGGTAAAGTAAAAAACACCAAAGAAGGCATTCAGTCGTTGGGAGAGTCTTTGGCCAAAAAAGCGATCGGCGCAAAGATCGATAAAGTTGTTTTTGATCGCGCTGGTTATTTGTATCACGGCAAGGTGAAGGCCTTTGCTGACGGCGCCCGCGCCGGCGGTTTGAAATTTTAATTGGATTTGTCGGAGGCTCGATTGAATCAGGACAATAAGAGAGACAACAGAGATAACAGAGACAACAGACGTAGCGCTGCGGATGCTGATGGAAATCAGTACGAAGAGAAGGTTCTCTACATCAACCGCGTTGCGAAAGTAGTGAAGGGCGGACGCCGCTTCAGCTTCTCTGCTCTCGTAGTGGCCGGCGACCGTCAGGGTCAGGTGGGAATTGGGCTTGGAAAGGCCAACGAAGTTCCTGAGGCGATTAAAAAAGCTTCCAAGCAGGCGAAGAAGAATATGATTCGTGTGCCGATGACTTCGGATACGAAGTCCATCCCTCACGACGTAATTGGCAAGTTTTGCTCCGGCCGTGTTCTCTTGAAGCCGGCCGTAGAAGGTACTGGCGTAATCGCCAGCGCGACGGTTCGCGGTATTCTCGAGGCGGCTGGCCTCCAGAACGTGCGCACCAAAACGCTTCGCAGCCGCAATCCGCATAACGTGGTGAAGGCTACGATGGACGGCTTGAAGCGCCTGCGCGACTTCGACGGCATCGCTGCCGTTCGCAATAAGGCTCTCGCGGAGATCTTGTAAGATTTAAGTTTGAGGAATTTTTATGGCAAAGAAAACGATCACCGTTAGGTTCAAGAGAAGCACCATCAGCTGCCCCAAGAATCAAATTGATACTGTGCGCGGCCTTGGTTTGCGTCGCCTGCGTGACGAGCGCACGTTGGAAAACACGCCTGCCGTTAGGGGAATGATTAAAAAGGTCATCCACCTGGTGGAAGTTGTTCGGGAAGAGTAGGAGAGATTATGATTCGTCTTGGTGAATTAAAAGGCGCTCGCGGAGCTGCACGGAAGAATAAGCGTCTCGGCCGCGGAGCTGGTAGCGGCAAGGGTGATACCTCCGGAAAAGGTCATAAAGGTCTCTTGGCTCGTAAGGGCGGTGGACGTCGTGTGGGCTACGAAGGTGGTCAAACTCCGATGATCCGACGCATTCCGAAGCGTGGTTTCCATAATTTCACGCGCAAGGAATACGCTTTGGTGAACCTTACCGACCTCCAGGATTCGAACTTGAAAGAGTTTACCCCTGAATCGATGCGTGCTGCGGGGCTGGTGAAGGGCACGGAGCCTTTCGTAAAAGTGCTGGGCGTAGGTGAGATCAATAAGGCGATCACCGTTAAGGCGCATAAATTTTCCGAAACCGCGAAGTCTAAGCTTGAAAAGGCTGGTGGCAAATCCGAGGTGATTGATGTCCGGGGCTGATGGTCTCTTTAAGATCCCTGAACTTCGGAAAAAGATCCTCTATACATTATTCGCATTGGCCGTTTATCGGGTGGGAGTTCACATTCCCACTCCGGGCGTAAATTCCGACGCGCTCCAAGCCTTCTTCAATCAGCAACAAGGTACTTTGTTCGGTTGGTTTAACATGTTCTCGGGCGGTGCGCTCGAGCGTTTCTCCGTGATGGCTTTGGGAGTAATGCCCTATATCTCCGCTTCCATTATTTTTCAGCTGCTCACTGTGGTTTACCCCTCTTTGGCGGCGCTGCAAAAAGAGGGCGATTCCGGGCAAAAGAAATTGAATCAATACACGAGATACGCAACGGCCGTTCTCTGCTTGGTGCAAGGATACGGTATCGCCGTGGGTCTCGAGAGCATGCCCAACTCTCCGGTTTATGAGCCGGGCATGGGCTTTCGTCTCTTGACGATGGTTACGCTCCTCGGGGGAACGATGTTCCTCATGTGGCTGGGAGAGCAGATTACTGAGCGCGGCATTGGCAATGGCATCTCTTTAATCATCTTCGCGGGCATTGCCTCCCATATTCCCCCAGGAATAGCGAGCGCCTGGAATCTATTCAAGACGAACGAATTGTCCTTCGCGAAGCTGGTTCTGCTTGGTGGGATTATCTTCAGCGTATTCTTCGTGATCATCTTCATGGAGCGTGGTCAGCGCCGCATTCCAATTCAGTACGCCAAGCGCGTAGTGGGCCGGAAGATGTACGGTGGTCAAAGCACACACCTCCCGTTGAAGATCAACACCTCGGGCGTAATCCCGCCGATCTTCGCCTCGTCGTTGATTATGCTTCCCGCCACCGTAACGGCGTTGATCAATACCCCGATCATGCAACGTCTCCGCGATACCCTTCAGCAGGGCATTGTTCACGACGTGCTATTCGTGTCCCTAATCGTATTTTTCTGCTTTTTCTACACCGCCGTTACCTTCAAAACGGAAGACGTGGCCGATAATCTACGTAAATACGGTGCATTTATCCCGGGCATTCGTCCTGGAGAGAAAACCGCGGAGTTCATCGATTACGTCCTGGTGCGTATTACGGTTCTCGGCGCGGTTTATATCTCGGCGATTTGTGTACTGCCTACCATTCTAGGCAATTCCCTGAAGATTCCGTTTTATATCGGTGGGACGAGTGTGCTGATTCTCGTGGGTGTAGCCATGGATACTTTGGCGCAGGTGGAGTCCCACCTACTGAGCCGCCATTACGATACTTTTATGGGCAATATGCGCATGAAGGGTCGTAAAGGAGCCTAATGATTTTTGCCCTTTTCGGCCCTCCCGGATCTGGCAAGGGCACCCAAGCTAAGGTTCTGGTGGAAAAGCTTAATATTCCTCAGCTTTCCACCGGTGATATGCTTCGGGAGGCCATTCGCCAGGATTCTCCTTTAGGGAGCCAGGCAAAAACTTTCATGAATAAGGGTCAGCTGGTTCCCGACTCGCTGATGATTGATCTTATTCGTGCTCGAATCGAAGCTAAAGACTGCCAAAAGGGCTTCATGCTCGATGGTTTTCCGCGAACGGTAGCTCAGGCGGAAGCCCTGGACCAGATGCTGAAAGCCCAGGGATTATCGCTAGAAAAGGTATTGAGCTTCGTGGTGGACCGCCAGGAGCTAGTAAATCGCCTTTCTGGGCGCTTAGTTTGCTCGAAATGTGGGGCTAGCTACCACGAAGTTACTAAGAGGCCTTCTAAGGCGGGGATTTGCGATATTTGTGGCGGCGCCGTAATCAAGCGTGAAGATGATAAGCCGGCCGTGGTGGAAACGAGGCTCGAAACCTTTTTGGCCTCCACCAAGCCTGTTGAGGACTTTTATCGGGCAAAAGGTCGGCTCAAAGAAGTAGATGCCCAAGGGTCGGAAAATGAAATTTTTCAGAGGATTTTGAACGCGCTGGGGAGGACCCCCGGATAGGGTAAAAAGCCATTGATTAGGGCAGCATCCCCATGGTACGGAGGAGTGCTACCACCCCAACGGGCTTCTAATTTTTTGCATTATTTTGCTACTTTATGCGGTGATTTTCGGCGCCTGAAGCATTGAGGCAAAATATCGTTGGCGGTGTTTGCGATTAAATAATTTTTCTTTGGTAAGACCGAAGAGGTTCTTAATCGAACCAAATAGAATTTGTTTTTGGTTTTTTGGAGTGAGCGATGAAAGTTAGAGCTTCGGTGAAAAAAATCTGTGTAAAGTGCAAGGTTGTGCGTCGCAAAGGCGTAGTTCGTGTGATCTGCAGTGCCGATTCTCGGCACAAACAGCGTCAAGGCTGATTTTAGGAGAGATTTGATTTATGGCACGCATTTCGGGTGTAGACCTTCCCAGAAACAAAAAGATGGAATTCGCTTTGACGGCAATTTACGGAATTGGTCGTTCCACGGCCAAGAAGATTCTGACGGAAGCGAAAATCTCCTTGGAAAAAAGTTCGGACGATTTGACGGAAGGCGACGTTTCCAAGATCCGCGAAATCCTAGAGCGCGCTCATAAGGTAGAAGGCGACCTTCGTCGTGAGATCACTTTGAACATCAAGCGCTTGGTGGACCTGGGTTGCTATCGTGGAATTCGGCACCGTAAAGGCCTGCCGGTTCGCGGACAGCGCACGCATTCGAACGCTAGAACTCGCAAGGGTAAGGCTGTAGCGATCGCGGGCAAAAAGTCCGTGAAGACGATGAAATAATATTTGAAAGTTTTTGCGAAAGGTAAGTGAATGTCTGACCAGCAAGTAAAAGCACCTGAAGAAGCTTCCGGAGCTGCCGCCCCCGCGGCGGCGGCTACTGCAACGGGAGAGGCCGCTGCCGGCGGTGCCGTTAGGAAGAAGAAGGGCAAGAAAAACGTAGCGAACGGTGTGGTTTATATCGCCGCTACTTTTAACAATACGATTGTATCCGTGGCGGATGCCACTGGTAACGTAATCGCCTGGTCTAGTGCCGGAGCGAAGGGCTTCCGCGGTAGCCGGAAAAACACCCCCTTCGCCGCTCAGGTTGCCGCGGAAGATGCTGTTCGCAAGGCTATGGATCATGGTCTGCGCACGGTGTCCGTTGAGGTAAAAGGGCCCGGTGCCGGACGCGAGTCTGCTCTTCGTGCGATCCAAGGCGCGGGCATTCGCGTAACTCAAATTAAAGATACCACCCCGATTCCCCACAATGGCTGCCGCCCGCCGAAGCGTCGCCGTGTTTAATAGTTAATAGAGGATTTTTATGGCCCGTTATGCTGGACCAGTTTGCCGAATCTGCCGTAGGGAAAACCAAAAGCTCTTCCTGAAGAGCGAGCGTTGCCTTACCGAAAAATGCGCCTTCGAGCGCCGTGGCTATCCGCCCGGTCAGCACGGCCACGGGCGCATTAAGTTTTCTGAATACGCCTTGCAGTTGCGTGAGAAACAGAAAATGAAACGTCTCTACGGTCTGATGGAAAAGCAGTTCCGCGCTTACTTCGAGCGCGCGGAAAGAATGAAGGGCGTTACTGGCAACAACCTTCTTTCTTTGCTTGAACGTCGCCTCGATAACGTTGCTTACCGTATTGGTTTGGGCGGTAGCCGCACGCAAGCTCGCCTGGTCGTTCGTCACGGTCACGTTTTGGTAAACGGAAAGCGTTTAAATGTTCCTGCCTACTCCGTGAAAAAGGGTGACACCATCACGGTTAGTGAAACGAGCCAAAAGATCACCTCGATTCTCGCTTCGCTAGAAGGTGCAAAAAATCGCGAAGCGCCTCAATGGCTCGACGTAGACCGTGCCGCATTCAAAGCTACGGTTAAAGATCTTCCCGCCAGAGACGACGTTACGATCCCGGTGGAAGAACGAATGGTTGTGGAATTGTATTCCAAATAATTTTTACGGAATTGAATACATATTTAAAGGGGCCTTTTGATGATTCCGAATATGCAGAAAAACTGGCGTGATTTGATTAAGCCGCGTGCTTTGGAAGTGGACACTGGCAGCGTGTCGCCCACTTACGCTAAATTTGTAGCGCGTCCGCTTGAGCGCGGTTACGGCACGACGTTGGGCAACTCCCTTCGCCGCGTTCTTCTGGGCTCTCTCCAGGGTACCGCCGTTGCTGCCGTGCGAATCCACGGTGTTCAACACGAATTCTCCACGATGCCCGACATCGCGGAAGACGTTACGGAAATCATTTTGAACATTAAAGAGATCCGTCTCAAGGCTCTAACTTCTGCCAATCAATTCACCATCTCCATTGAAAAAGATGGCGAGGGCATTCTCCGCGCCGGCGATATCAGCACCGGCGGTTTGGTTGAAGTATTGAATCCCAGCCACCGCATTTGCTCGTTAGGCAAAGAAGGTAAATTCAAGGCGGAGATGCTTGTTAAGACCGGACGTGGTTTTGTGCCCGCCGAGAACAATAAAAACGAAGATCTGCCGATAGGCTGGATTGCTATCGATTCTATCTTTTCGCCCGTTCGCAAAGTGAACTATACCGTTACGCAGGCTCGCGTGGGTCAGCGTACCGACTACGATAAGCTTCAGCTCGAAGTTTGGACGGATGGGTCTGTTCGCCCCGAAGATGCCGTGGCGCTGAGTTCGAAGATCATCCGCGATCAGATGACGGTGTTTTTGAACTTCCAAGAGGAAGAGGAGCCGCTTCCAGAAGAGCAAACCGCTAAACAGGAGAGCTTCAACCCGAACCTCTATCGCACGGTGGATGAGCTCGAGCTTTCTGTTCGCAGCGCCAATTGCTTGCAGAACGCGAACATCAAGTACATTTACGAGCTTGTTCAGAAAACGGAAGCTGAAATGCTTCGTACGAAGAACTTTGGCCGTAAGTCATTGAATGAAATCAAAGAAATTCTTGCCAGCATGGGCTTGCATCTTGGCATGAAGCTCGATGGTTTCGTGCCTCCGGCGATCACCGCCGGCAGCACCCCCTCCCCCGCGCGCACCGAGATGGTGGGTGACGATGAAGGCGACGACGACGACGGCGAAGGCGAAGATTTAGAGTAATTAGAGGCGTATTCGTTCGGTGATTCCGCCGAAGCGAATACGAGGAGATTTATGTACCACGGCGTAGGCTACCGAAAATTAGGCAAGAAAACCACTCATCGCTTGGCGATGTTCGCCAATGCGGCGAATAGTTTGATTCAGCACGAGCGGATCGAAACGACCCTTCCCAAGGCGAAAGAACTTCGTCGCGTGGTGGAGCGTTTGATTACGAAGGGCAAAAACGGCGGGGCGAACGATCGTCGGAATGTATTCTCGTTCCTGCGTAGCAACGAAACCGTATCGAAGCTTTTCTCAGAAATTGCGCCTCGCTTTAAAGACCGCGCTGGAGGTTATACGCGCGTGTTAAAGCTCCCCGAGACCCGTATTGGTGATGCTGCCGAAATGGCCGTAATCGAGTTCGTGGACTACGTGTTGCCGAATCAGAAGTCGAAAGACGAACTGAAAAAAGAGCGTTCGGAAGCGAAGGCTAAGAAGAAAGAAGCTAAGAAGGCTAAAAAAGCCTCTGGGCCGGCTCGTCCGGCGCGCGATAAAGGCGCGATCGGCAAAAAGACTGGTAAGGCTGGACCGAATACCTCCACGCAAGGCTCGGGAAGCCGCGGTACCTAAATCGCTGCGAATGAAGTTTTTATTTTCATCTCAAGGGTGGGTGATACGCAAGGCGTGTCCCGCCCTTTTGCTTTTAGGCATGCTGGGAAGCTTTACGGCCTGTGATCCTCTGGCGATCTTAAAACCCTCTGCTCCGGTTCCTAAGGCTGGGGAGAACAAGGCGGCGGAGCCGTCCGGCGGTGGGCTAATGTCGCCCAAAGAGAAGTTTGCTTTCCATAAATGGCTGGTGACGGAGATGCAGGAGCAGATCTTCTCAAGGCCGTTGAGTGATAAAAACTCGGCGGGTGGATGGGCCAACGTGCTCTCCCAGCGAGGCAGTATTGAGGGCGTTTACCACGGATTCGTGCTTTCTTCGGAGTATATCGCTCTGGAGCAAGGCAAAGCTGCGGATATTAAAGCCCTGCGTTTTTTTGGCAATGAAATGGCCATGATGGACTTTCCTTCCTTCCCCGAGTCCGATCCAAAGGTACAAGAGGCGGCCGCGAAGTACGTGACCGGAAAAATGCGGGATTCAATTTATATGCTTAAGCGAGAGCTGGGCGAGCGGATTATTCGCGAGGCGGAAAAGCGCAAAGAGGACCGAGAGAAGCTCGCGGCCTGGTACGCGAGTATTGCTGCGCGCTGGGCGAAAATGGATATTCCTTTTGGTCTCAGCCAGCGGAACAACAAAGACGAAGTTTTCCACTTTAATTGGGCTAAAGATAATAATCTCGGCATGGTGCAGTGGGAGCTCCTCAACCGTGCTCACCGTATTTTGAATAGCCTCGGCGGAATCACCGCCGCTAGTCCGGCTGGTAAGTAATCTTCGTAGACGGATCAAAGAAATTTGGCGGAAATTGAATTCCGGCTTCGGAAAACTTGCCGATAAAGCTAGGGACTAAACCCGAAGTAAGTAGTGGATCCGATTCGCTGGCGGCTTCTCCTTTACGGCGTTCGCGGCTGAATACTATTTGAGTGGTGATCACGTTTTGCTCCATCCCGGTGAGCTCCACGATTTCGTGCACCACTCGCTGGCCGGCACGGTTTCTTTTCAGCTGTACAATTAGGTTCACGGCCGACGCAATTTGTCTCCTAAGGGCCGCGAGCGGGATCTCTATCTGTGAAGTTAAGATGAGGCTTTCCAGCCGAGTGAGGCAATCGCGGGAGCTATTGGCGTGCACGGTAGTCATGGAGCCATCGTGGCCCGTATTCATCGCCTGCAGCATTTCGAAGGTTTCGTCGCGGCGGCACTCGCCCACGACGATGCGATCGGGGCGCATGCGGAGAGCATTGACCAGGCAGTCTCTCGTGGAAATCGTGGCTTTGCCGGGCACGTGAACTGACTCTAGGCGAACCCAGTTTTCGTGCTGCAAGTTAAGCTCGGCTACGTCTTCGATAGTGATGATTCGTTCGCTTTTGGGAACTAAACCCGAGAGCGCGTTCAGAAACGTGGTTTTTCCGGAGCCAGTGCCCCCGCTAACGACGAAATTGGCCCGGGCGATAACGCAGGCGTGGAGGAAATAGGCGGCCTTATCGCTGAGGGCGCCGCTCTCGATATAGTCGCCTAGCTCAAAGGGGGCTTTACGGAATTTTCGAATCGTTAGGGTTGCCCCCTTGGGGGCCATTGGCGGTAAGCTGGCGTTTACCCGAGAGCCATCCGGTAGGTAGGAATCCATCATTGGGTAGGATTCGCCGATCACTCGTCCGCTCGCCGTAGCGATGGCTTGGATTAAATCGCGAAGCTGAGCTTCCGTGGTGAACTTCTGCGGGCTTTCCAATAGCTTTCCTTCGCGCTCGATGAAGATTCGATCGAAGCGATTCACCATAATTTCACTGATAGATTCGTCGCGGAGTAGGGCATCTAAGGGACCGAAATTCAGGCTTACTTTTTCCATGGATCCATCGTAACAAGTCGAAATGACTCGTGGAAGCAGGAAAGGTTTCGATGCGGCTCTCGGACTTTGATTATCAGGTTCCGGAAGAGCTCGTGGCGCAGCGCCCGCTAGAGAAGCGAGACGCATCCCGAATGCTAGTTCTCCATCGGCGAGAGGGCAAGATTGAGCATCGGCAGTTCCGGAATCTTCCCGAATATCTGTGCGCGCCCGATCGAATGATCTTCAATCGTAGCAAAGTGATCAAGGCTAGGCTGATCGGTCAACGTGAGAGCGGAGGAAAGGTGGAAATCTTTCTTCTGCGTAAACTGACGGAAGGACGTTACGAGTGTCTACTGAAGGCCACGGCCGCAGAAAAAATTGGGCTGGAAGTTACGTTCGGAGAGGTTCTGCACGGTAGGGTGCTCGCGCGCATCCAAAACGGCATGACTTACGAAGTGGAGCTTCGCGCGGATGACGATCGTTTGGATTTTTGGATCGAGCGTATCGGACGGATGCCGCTGCCACCCTATATTCACCGCGAAGCCGATGGTTTGGATGTGGGTCGTTATCAAACCGTGTATGCCAGTGATGGGGGTTCGGTGGCGGCGCCCACGGCCGGCTTGCATTTTACGGAGGAAACTTTTGCGCGATTGCGTGCCCGTGGGGTGAAGCTCGGGCATCTTACTTTGCACGTGGGCCTCGGTACGTTTCAGCCCATCAAGGCGGAAAATATCGAAGAGCATCGTATGCACGAAGAGCTATTCAGCATCGATCGCGAAGTGTTTGAAGATTGCATTTCCGCCCGTGAACGCGGGGAAAGAGTGTTGGCCGTAGGTACTACCAGCGTGCGTGGCCTCGAGAGTGCGGCTCGGGGAATGGAGGGCAGTACGAATTTGTTTTTGCGGCCGGGGTCTGAATTTAAGGTTGTGACGAATATGCTTACTAACTTCCACCAGCCGAAATCTTCGCTCGTGGTTATGCTCGCAGCATTCGTGGGCAGCCGAGATTTGCTGCTTGAGGCATATGCCAAAGCGGTGGAAGAGAAATATAGGTTTTTCTCTTACGGCGATTGCATGTTGGTGCTTTGAGGACGTGATGAGGCCAGTGCACTACAAACTTTTGGGGGAAGACGGGAGCGCGCGGCTTGGTGAGCTCCATACGCAGCACGGAGCCATTCCTACTCCTGCATTCATGCCGGTGGGTACGGCCGCCACCGTGAAAAGTCTCACGCCCGAAGATTTAGAGGGGATGCAGGCCAAGATCATTCTCGGCAACGCTTATCACTTGTATATCCGTCCGGGTCACAAGCTGATCGAAAGCTTGGGTGGACTGCACCGCTTCATGGGGTGGGAGGGGGCGATTCTAACCGATAGCGGTGGGTTCCAGGTGATGAGCCTCGCGGACCTACGCAAGGTTACGCCCGACGGGGTGGAGTTCAGCAGTCACCTCGACGGAAGCCGGCATTTTATTTCGCCCGAGATCTCCATGGAAATCCAGCGAAGCCTGGGTAGCGACATCGTGATGGCTTTCGACGAATGCGTGAAGCATCCAGCCACGAAGGATGAAGTGAAGAAAAGCATGGAGCTCACCACGAAATGGGAACGACGAAGCCGAGCGGTGAAACTACAACCGCACCAGGGACTATTCGGAATTCTTCAAGGAGGAATGTATCCGGAGCTGCGGGCCGAACATTTCGATGCTTTGAAAGACATTGACTTTGAGGGTTGGGCGATTGGTGGACTCTCCGTGGGAGAACCGCCTTCCTTAATGTACGAGATTTTAGATTCCTGCGTGCCGCTTTTGCCTAAAGATAAGGTGCGCTACTTGATGGGGGTAGGCACGCCCGAAGATCTTGTGGAGGGCGTGGCGAGGGGGGTGGATATATTCGACTGCGTAATGCCCACAAGAAACGCGCGTAACGGAACTCTTTTTACGAGCACCGGTAAACTCCACATAAAAAATGCGCGGTTCGCTACGGATCGGGAGCCGCTCGACGCGGCTTGCTCTTGTTATACGTGCAGAAAATTTTCCCGAGCCTATTTGCGGCATTTATACGTTTCGGGAGAAATCCTCTCCTCGCGTTTGAACACGATCCATAATGTCCACTTCTACCTCCACTTAATGAGGCAGACGAGAGAGGCCATTGCGGCGCGTCGATTTGCAGATTTCCGCGCTGCCTTTTATCGGTCCTATGCTAAAAGCAAATCCATAGCCGAAGAGGAGCTTCCATGAACTTACTGATTCCCACGAGAGCGCTTGCCGATACGACCAACCAAGTAGTTGCCGCCACTCCCGTTACGTCTCCCCCAAGTGCGCCACAGCCGAGCACTTTGGGAATGATGCTGCCTTTCGCCCTGATGGCTTTTGTTTTTTATTTCCTGATGATTCGTCCGCAGCAAAAAAAGATGAAAGAGCATGAACAAATGATGACCACCTTGCAAAAAGGGGAAGAGGTGGTTACCCGTGCCGGAATTATCGGCAAGATTCACGGAATTGCCGATAAGTTCATCACTCTCGAAGTAGATCAGAACGTAAGGATTAAAGTTCTTAAGAGCCAAATAGAAATGGTTCTGCGTGGCGAGCAAAAAGCGTAAGATCTCTCTGCGATGAGCTGGAAAGTCAGGGAAGAATGTGTTTTAGGCAGTGGGCTTACGCCGGATGATCTGGCGAGCTCTCTAGGCCTCCCTCGTTGGGTGGCAGTGGTTCTGCACCACCGAATGCGGCATTGGGGCGACCAAAGCCTTGAAGCCGTAAAGCGTTTTCTCGAGCCCAGCCTGAAATTCCTCCCGGACCCCTTTTCTCTCCCCGATATGGACCGCGGCGCCGAGCGTTTGGCGGAAGCCATCGTGGAGGGACAGAAAATCGCCATTTATGGAGACTATGACGTAGACGGGACGGTGGGCTCGGCCGTGATGCGCCGTTTTCTGCGCAGCTTGGGCGTGGAGCCGGTAATTTACCAGCCAGATCGGCAGAAGGAAGGCTACGGCATAAATATGGCGGCGATAGAACGGCTGGCCGCCGAAGGGCATCAGCTCCTCATCGCCGTGGATTGCGGGATCACGAGCGTAGCGGAAGTGGCGCGAGCAAATGAGCTCGGCGTGGACGTGATTATTTGCGATCACCACGAGCCGAAAGAAGAGCTTCCTCCTGCCTACGCGGTTCTGGATCATCGCCGTGCCGATAATGAGGGCCCGATCAAGAGCTTATCGGGGGCGGGGGTGGCCTTCTACCTGGCGATGGCGACGCGTTCGATGCTCAGGGATATTGATCATTTTGAAGGCAATGGTTTGAAAGAACCGGATATCCGTGAGTTGCTCGATCTCGTGGCGTTGGCCACCGTGGCGGACATGGTTCCCATCGTGGACGAGAACAGAATTTTGCTTAAGTATGGGCTCGAGCGGATGAAGCGCAATCCGAGCGTGGGAATCCGCGAGCTACTACGGGTTGCGGGCGTAAATCACGAAGAAGTTTCGGGTTATCATTTAGGATTTGTACTGGGCCCGCGGATTAATGCTTCGGGTCGTCTCGGATCCGCGAACGGCGCCCTTGAACTCCTTACCACCGACGATCCAGTGGAAGCTCGCACACTCGCCGAAAAATTGCAGGGTGTGAATCAGGAGCGCGTCGAATTGCAGAACTCCGTGGCGAACGAAGCGTTAGAGCAGGCGGCGAGTATTCTGGCGGCGAAAGGGCAAGATTTGCCCGCGCTCGTATTGGCCAGCGATCATTGGCATGAAGGAGTAATCGGCATCGTGGCCTCGAAAGTGGTGGAGCGCTACCATCGTCCAGTGGCGATGATTACTTTCGCTACCCATACCGGTTTAGGGAAGGGCTCCATCCGGGGCGTGAGTCGGTTGGACATGTTGCAAAGCTTAGAGGCTTCGTCACCATACTTAAAAGGGTTCGGGGGCCATAAAGCCGCTGCCGGATTAACGATTGAGCGGAGCGAGCTCGAGGCTTTCCGTGAGGCCTTTGCCAGTGCCGTGGGCGAGCAGGCGAAAGCGATTACGGACGGTAAATCAGGCCTACTGCCCCGCGAAGTGATCGCCGACGTGGAGCTGGCGAATGACGATGATCTGACCACGGAATCCGTGACCATGCTCGATAAGCTGGCACCTTTCGGGATCGGCAACGCGGAACCGGTGATGGTGATTTCCGGTTGGAAAATCCAGGGAGTGAAAACTCTTAAGGAGCGGCACTTGAAAATTCAGTTCACTACCAAGCAAAATAAAAGCTTGGAGGGATTTTGGGCCAATGGCTCGGGACGGATGAATTTGCCCGAGGCGAGCGAAGTGGACATCATCGGCTTGCCGCAAATTAATTCTTTCCGGAATCTGAATCGCCTAGAGCTTAAGATCAAAGATATTCGTGCCCCACAGACTTGAGCTCCCGCCTTCAGCTTCACTCGTGCAGAGACTCTTTTTTCCGTTTCTCCGCAACTTCTTCTTTTTCTTTTTCGTTTATTTGCCGTATGCGCCTCTGCGTCGCATAAATAAGCCCGATATGCACGGGCGTTTCATTTGGGCCTGCTCCCACTCGAATTTTCTCTGTGACGGAATCCCGGCCGCCTGTGAGGGACCGGTGCCCACGAAGTTTCTCGTGAAGAGCACGCTCTTTCAATTTCCTATCAAAAGTTTCATTGAATTTGCTGGGGCTTTGCCTTTAGCAAGATCCATCGACCAGGACCGTGATAAGGCCGCGCGGGCGGCGCAGAACCGGACGACATTTAAGGTGGCCATCCAGGCGCTGAAGGATGGTTGGCCGGTCGCGATTTATCCGGAAGGGATCAGTATCTCGTCGCCCGGCTTGGTTTTACCCTTAAAGCCCGGGGCCGCGAAACTCGCGCTCCTGGCCGAAAGCGAGCATGGGTTTGCGCTCGGACTGCGGATACTACCCGTGGGCTTGGAATACGGAAAACACACTAAGGTAGGCTCGGGGCTAAACATTCGCTACGGTAAACCTTTGTTGGTGGCCGACTATAAAGAGCTCTACGAAAAAGACTCCGATCAGGCCACCAAGCAGCTCACCGAAGATCTCACCGCGGAGATGATTCGTAACTATCCGCACTTCCTCGACGAGACGAAACAACACCTCGGGAAAAAGTTGGTCGCGCTCGGGCTACTCCGCTACAAGTTCGACGCCGCGCAGATGTTTCTCCGGCAAAAAGACAACGCGAGCTTTTGGGCCGGACTCGAGGAAAGAATGAAAGCCTTCGAGGAGGCCTCCCGCGAGCACGGGATTCCCTTACCCGCTTGGGGTTACCGGCAAATTTGGCGACAGCTAGGGCCGCTGCGCTGGCCTTCCCGACTCGCGTATCTGACTTTAGGTTTTCCGATTTTTCTGGTGGATCTGGTGAACAATACCCTCGCGGAGTTCTTTTTGAGTTCCGCGGTGGAGTTTTTTGTGACGGATGATTCGGAGCGAATGAGCTTCCGTTTCTTTCTGGCGCCGGTGGTGCTGGGGATCGTGTACGCACTGCAATTCTGGTTTTTAAAGGCGATTGCGTTTCCCGAATGGCTAGGCGGTATCGGTTTGGGCGAATATGTTTTGTATACGGCCGGGTCGTTTGCGATTTGGTATTTTGCCGTGCATTGGCGCCGGCAATTCAAGAGATTGGCTAGCTTGTTCTTTTTTAAATGGGTCGGAGTAGACGGAAGGTCCGAATCTGTGGCGCGTTATCGCAGCCTAAGGGAGTATTTGCGCCAGTTTTAGCACCATGGTCGAGAGCGACGCGAGCGCAGCACAGGCGATGTAAAAGGTGAGTTCATCAAAGTGCATAACTCGGTTATTAACACAAAGACTTGGTGCTGGGCAAGGTCTCTTTCCAGTCTTTGAGGGTCATGAGTGCATCAAAGGGGCTGCAGTGCTCGACGTCGATCGCCCGCAGGGCCTCCTCTAGCTTAATTAAATGCTCGGGAGTTTTGGCTACCGCGGGAGCGGCGCCGAAGAAAGTAAGCTGAGAATCCTTATGCAGAGCCTCTTTTTGGGCTTTTTGTAGCTTCGAGGAGTTCTTTTCCATGATTTCTAGCACCCCCTTGGCGCGTTCAATCACCGGGGGTGGAAGGCCGGCCAGTTTAGCTACTTCGATTCCGTAAGAACCCGGGGCCTTGCCGCGACGTACTTCGTGGAGGAATACCACTTGCCCGTTCCGCTCCTCGACCACCACTGAAAGATTGCGCACGGAACTGTATTTTTGCTCTAGTACCGTGAGCTCATGGTAGTGGGTGGCGAAAAGGGCGCGGCAGCCCAGGCGCTCCACAATGTCTTCCAGGATCGCCCAGGCGAGGGCTAGACCGTCGAAAGTGGAAGTACCGCGACCTATCTCGTCGATCACGAGTAGGCTGCGGGAGGTGGATTGGCGCAGGATGCGGGCGATCTCGTTCATTTCCACCATGAAGGTAGATTGGCCACGGCCGATTCGGTCGGAGGCACCTACACGAGTGGCGATGCGGTCAACCAAGCCGATTCGGGCCGAACGCGCCGGCACTAGGGAGCCGGTATGCGCGAGCAGAGCGATTAGGGCCACTTGGCGCATATAAGTAGATTTACCGGCCATATTCGGACCCGTAATCAGGAAGGCGCGCTCCTTCGCGGTAAAATGCGAGGAGTTCGCGATAAACTTATCGCGCCCCACGAGTTTTTCGAGGGCGGGGTGGCGCCCGTCGAGAATCTCCAGGGCATTGTCTGCCACGATTTCGGGGGCCTCGTAACCGTGATCGACGGCCGCGGTGGCGAACGAAAATAGGGCATCGAGCAGGGCGAGTTCTCGCGCGGTGCGGAGGATATGCTGGCTTTCTTGGCCCACCCGCAAGAGAGCTTCCTGGAAAAGTGCCTCTTCGAGCGCGACGCGTTTATCTTGCGCGCTAAGGATTTTTTCCTCGAACTTTTTGAGTTCATCCGTGAGGAAGCGTTCGCTGTTGGCGGTGGTTTGTTTTCTTACGTAATGAGTGGGCACGTTAGCGAGGTTGCTGTTCGTGATCTCGATATAATAGCCGAAAACGCGATTGTATTTGATCTTGAGGGAGTTAATGCCGGTGCTCGCGCGTTCACGCTCTTCCATCTTTTCGAGCACGGCGCGCCCGTCTTCGGTGAGTGCAATCAGCTCGTCGAGCTCTTTGTTCCAACCGCCACGGAAAACATTTCCCTCGCGGGTATTGGCCGGAAGCTCTTCGCGCAATCGCTGGGAGAGGTAGGCGTGAAGCTCGGAGAAAGACTCAATCGAGCTTTCCAGCTTTCGCAGTAACGGTGCGCTGGATTCGTTTCCGAGCAAAGTTTTCAGCGAGGGCAGCCTAGCGAAGACCTCCTGGAGCGCTTGCAGATCGCGGGGACCAGCCGAGCGAAGCCCCACTTTAGCCACGAGACGTTCTAGATCGCGGATGCCGCTCAGCCCTTCGCCGACTCCGCGTAGGAGCGAAGGATTGGCTTTCATTTCGAGAATCGCTTTTTGGCGCGCGAGGATGGGGGCCGCCATGCTCAGGGGGCGGCTAAGAAGTTCGCGTAGCTTGCGCGCGCCCATGGCGGTGCGAGTGCGATTGAGGTGGTGGAACACGCTTTCGGCCGGGTTCTGTCCGGGCTTAGGAAAAAGATCGAGGTGTTCGATGGTGCTTTCATCGAGCTGCAAAAATCCTTCACGCGGGCGCGGGGAAGGCGGAATGAGGTGACGAAGATCTCCCTGCTTCTGCGTTTCACGGATGATGCGGTAGGTGGCACTCACTGCGGGTAGGGCGGGATCTCCCTCCGATAGTCCGAATCCTTCTAAGTTCAGAACGTCAAAGTGGCGGCAGAGATCTTGAAAGCCCTGCTTGGGGGCAAAGTAAAAGTCGGGGGACGGAGTAACGCACGAAAAGAATTCCGGCCCCACGGTCTTAACCAGCTCATTCCAGGATGTCGTATCAACCACCGAAGAAGGCACAGCAATTTCGCGGGCTTGGATCAAAGATAGGTCGTCGCGCAACTGCTCGGGGCTGACGTAAACGGAAAACTCTAGGGAACCCGTACTCACATCGGCCACGCAGTACGCGCCCTGGCCCGGAATTTCGCCGGGCTTCAGCACCACGAGATAGTTGTTGAGTCCGGCGTCGAGGGCGTCGGAATCGTAGGCCATACCGGGGCTCACGACGCGAACAATTTCTCTCTTCACGATGCCCTTGGTGGCGCCGGCTTCTTCTGTTTGCTCGCAGATCGCTACGCGTTTGCCTGCTTGCAGGAGCCGATTGATGTAGTTGGTGGCGCTATGAAAGGGCACCCCGCACATGGGTACGGGATTATCTTCGCCTTTATGGCGGGCGGTGAGCGTGATTCCGAGAATGGCGGATGCTTCTACCGCATCGTCGAGGAAGAGCTCATAAAAGTCGCCCATGCGGTAAAAGAGAAGGGCGTCTAGGGCGTCTCTTTTGATCGCGCTGTACTGCGTCCACATAGGGGTGGCCGGAAGTTTTTCTAATACGCTCAAGTGCATGGGAGCGAAATTTGTACCCGTGCGGCCAGGCTAAGGTCAATGCCCGCAAAGCCGACGTTTTTGTTCTTTCGCTGGTGCGGAGAGTCTAACGGGGCCCTTTGATCACGTGGGCCGTTACCGTATTGGTTTTAGCGCGAACCATGGTGGGAATGCCTATTGTCATTATGAGAAGGTCCCCCTTTTGCAATGGCTTGAGCGCGGGTACGAGGTATTTGTTCCACCAGCCCACTACCGCTTGTTCGGCCATCGTTAGGGCATCCATTTCGGAATCACGCTTGGGAATCAGTACGCCCTTCACTCCCCAAATGAGAGCGAGACGTTGCAAAACTTCGCGGCGGTCGGTGATGGCAAATACGGGAACCTTTGGGCGAAATTTGGAAATGGCCTGCGCGGCTTTACCGGAATTTGTAACGCACACGATGGCCTTGGCTCCCGTTTCCACGGCGATGCCGGCGGCGGCGTGCTCGATCGCGTCGGGAATAGAAATTACCGGCGGCTCGGCGGGCTTACGTACCTTGAGCGATTCGCGATCGCGCTCGGCCTGTTTGATGATGTCGGTCATGATCTGCACGGTTTGCGCCGGGAACTTTCCGCTAGCGGTTTCCGCGGAGAGCATGAGCGCATCGGCACCGTCGAAGATCGCGTTAGCCACGTCGGAAGCTTCGGCACGGGTGGGGCGAGCATTGTCGATCATGCTTTCCAGCATCTGCGTGGCCAGGATCACGGGTAGCCCGGCCACGTTACACTTGTGGATGATCATCTTTTGCGCGCTCGGGACCATCTGCGGCGAAATCTCCACCGCCATGTCTCCGCGGGCCACCATCACGCCGTCGGCTACGGCGATAATGTCGTCGATGTTTTTTACGGCTTCCGGTTTCTCGATCTTCGCGATTACCGGCACATTTTTTAATTGGGAATGGATCAGCTGCTGAACGTCGCGTACGTCGGAAGGATAGCGCACGAAGGAGAGGGCGATGTAATCCACGTCGAGCTCGAGCCCGTGCAGAAGATCCCCGCGATCCTTTTCGGTGAGGCTGGGGATGGAGGTTTTTACGCCGGGCAGGTTCATGCCTTTGTGATTCGATAGGGTGCCACCGAAAATTACTTCCGTTTTAACCTCCTTGCCATCGGACGAAAGCGCGCGCAGTTCTACGTTGCCGTCGTCGAGGAGGATGCGGTCGCCGGGCTTCACGTCCTTCGCAAGCTCCCGGTAGGTGGTGGATAGGCGAGTGGCGGTGCAGGGCTCGTTTTCGTCGGTGGTGATGGTGATTTTATCACCCGGCTTTACTTCTACGGGCCCACCCGGAAATTTGCCGATACGAATCTTCGGGCCCTGAAGGTCGAGCAGAATGGCCACGGGGCGGGCCAGTTCGTCGCTGGCTTCCCGTACTAATTTCACCATGCGGGTGAGGTCGGCATGGGAGCTGTGGCTGCAATTGAGGCGAGCCACGTCGAGGCCACGACGCATCAGTTCGCGGAGCATCTCCGGATTCGCGGAAGCGGGGCCTAAAGTGCAAACAATTTTCGCTCTACGCACGGCTCAATTCACCGATTCGTCGATGATCTCGCGAAACTCAGAGATCGGTTGCGGGAACTTCACCAGTTGGCTGTTCACGAAGAAAATGGGAGTAGAGCTCACGCCTAGTTTTTGGCCCTCGGCTATGGAGGCTTCAACCTGCGCGGAATATTTGCGCGCGTCGAAGCAATCTTCGAAGCGCTTCACGTCGGCCCCCGCTTTTTTCGCATAGTCTTTATAATCTTCCTTCGTCCAACTTTTTTGGTTGTCGAAGATAACGTCGTGGAATTTCCAGAATCTTTCGTTGCCTTGCTCGAACACGCAAAGGCCGGCTTCGGCGGCGGCCCGTGCTTCGGGGTGGATGCTCATCGGGAAATTCTTGAAAAGCACGCGGAGCTTTTTACCGTAGATTTTCTTCAACTCGGAGATGCGTTCACGCGCTTTGCCGCTGTAGTAATCCTGGAAGTCGGCGTACTCGACGATCGTGATCGGCGCATCCGCGCTTCCCCAAGTGGGTTCGCCTTCGGTTTTGAAACCGAGGGGCGAGGCTTTGGGGCGCTTGAGGTAAAATTCCACTTGGTTGCTTCTCGTGGCGTTGCTCACGATCTTTTGGATGTGCAATAGACCGCGCACTTGGTCGCGCACCTCGGCGGGGACCTTGCTCGTGTCGGGGATATTGCGGTTCTTGAGAAACGCTTCTACTTCCTTGTCGGAGATTTTCTTCTTGGCGCTTTCCATCTCGCCCTTCATGAAATCATCCATCGACTGGTTGTTTTTCTTGGCGAGCCCCTCCAGCACTTGGGTGCGAATGTACTCATCGAGCGCGCTCTTCTGCGCCTTATAGACTTCTAGGCGAGCCGAGTAAATCTCGGGGCTGCTCTTCTCGAGTTCTTCCAGGGTGATTTCCTTGTTGTCGAACTTAGCCACTACGCCGAGATTGGGGTTGTCTTTCTTGGTGTAGGAGATTCCCGAATCATTAGCCGCGCTCTCACTCTGAGTGCAGGCCGCCACGATGATCGCCACTACGGTGATTGCGCTCAACGCCAGGACAGTTTTTCTCAGGTTCACTTAGCCTCCAGGGCATTCTTGTGCAAGCTGCGGTAATCATAGACGGGATTTCCGTCCTTGTGGAGCGAATTTGCTTGGGGCTGGAAAGGGAAAAGGTAAAATTCACGCATGAGCAATGATGCCGCCGATGCTTCGGAAGTGTTGCGCGCTTGGAACCGCTGTCACGGCGCGTTCTACCAAATTCAAGAGAGCGACCTGCGGTGGAACCTGCGTGAGCAAGACTGGTTGCGATATTTTTCGGGCCACCTCGACGGTGTACCGGTTTTGTGGGGCGAAACTGCGGCGAAGGGAGAAGCGCTTGGCCTGCACGCCGGTGGTCTGTGGCTCAGTTTTTTCGGCGAGGTGAAGACCGGCCGAGAAAAGCGATTCGTGGAGGCGATCGAAGACTTCGCGAGAAAAAGCGGCAGGAAGCGTATTGCGATCGGCGGTGACGATTTCCATTTTCTTCCCGGCTTACCCGTGGAAGACGATTCCGGGAAAAAAATTGCCGAGGCGTTAACCGAGCTCGGCTTTTCTGCCTACGATTGCGCTGATTTCGTGGGCGCCCCCGCCAATCCGCAGAGCGCGGAGTATATCCGGGCCGCGCGGGCCGAAGCCGGTAGCCGGGGCTGGTCTTTCGCCGAGTTAGGCGGCCACCGCGATCGTGAAGACTTGGATGACTTTTTGGCCAGGGAGTTTCCTGGCCGCTGGACCAGGGAATGGCGGGGATGGCGCGATCGACGAGATGCCGGGCGTGCTTTTTGGAACTTATTGCGGGATGAGAAGGGAGCTTTGCTCGGTTTTTCCCGCCTCGGGTGCCGCGGCCGGCACGAGCCGTTTTCGGAAGGATGGAACCCGGGGGCGTTACGGCTGCCGCTCGCGGCCGAGGGAGGCAGGAAAAACACGGATTCGTGTCTCGGCCCCATCGGAATAGCCGCTAGCGAGCGCGGACGCGGAGCCGGTAAAATCTTGCTTGGTCTGTCTTTACACGAATTGAGTTTACAGGGTGCGGAACTCACTTGTGTCGATTGGACGAACGCTTACAATTATTATACGCCCTTGGGATTTTCGATAGTTCGCCGGTACGTGAGCTTTTGGAAAAATCTCTAAAGCGCAAGAAGCGTGGGCAGACCCGGATCGGAGCTTTGACATAAGTCCAAGGAGGGCAAATATGTATTCCAACAAGAGATGTTTATTTTTTGTATCGGCCTTGACGTTGGCGCTAGAGCTTTTACCCTTCTCCGGCGCGCTCGCCGAAGAACTGCCCGGAACAGCTCAGCCTTTCACGTTGAAAAAAGTGGGCGATTTGAAACCCACTTTTTACTGGGTGGCGCTGGAAACCAGAGATGGCCAACCTCGCAATAACGCGCTGATGGACGTAAATGGGCGCGTGATCGCCAACGTTTCGTCGAAGTTTCTGAAAGAATTGCGCATGGAGGGCACCGGTCGCATGCTCGACGGTCGCATCATTAATTTCCACGTACGGGTGGACAATCAAATACGCTGGCGTTTTTGTCCCCCCTCCGCTCCCTACGGGTACGGGCTAGAGGATTATATTTTGAAACCTTTCCGCTCGGTGGCGGTAGACCCCGAAGTGATCCCGATTCCCTCGCGTGTTTATATTCCGGCGGCTAAAGGAACGAAGCTTCCCGATGGCACGATCCACGATGGATTTTTCGAAGCCATTGATATTGGTCAGGCGATCCAAAATCACCGCATCGATATGTTTACGGCCATGGGAGACCAAAGCGCCGTATTTGAGGCGAACGGGATTTCTAATATGAAGGCTCTCGCGGTTTACCGCGTGATCGAGTAAATCTTACCGCCCCATCTTTGGGTGCTTTGTAATTTTGTCTAAGGGCCACTTGGCCACCAGTATCCTTCTGCTTAGGTTGTTCTAGTTCTTTGTGGCGCTCGGTTTGATGAGAAATCAAGTATTTGGCGTAGCAAAGCGGTTGGCACAAAGCTTGTAATATACGGCTTTGAGAATGCTGTACGTTTGCTGAGTTCCTTCGGGAACACGTCATTTTAACATCTGCTATTATTCCGCTACCAATTCCCACCATGCCGCCCCCCTAGAGAATCTAGGAGGGGCCGGTCCGCGTTCTGGCCTTATGCCTAGCGTTATATTTAAATTATTGAAATATAAGGACTTATTCTTTTTTCCCGGAGGCCAAGAAAGTATTTATAAAGGAGGTCACAGCATAGATACGCAGGCCCATCGAAGATGCGCCGCTATGGGAGAGAGTGAACGTAAGGAAAGAATGGGAGACCACGCCAGTTTTTTGGGGCGAATTGGGACTTTTTTGACGGGTGCGTCAAAAGGTCCAAGATAGGCCGAAGCTTAAATCTCGATGGGTGATTACGTTGTCGTTATTGAGGCCTTGCTCACCGCCGTTCTGGTCCCGGCTATTGTAGCTTGCAACAATGTATTGGAGGTCCACCGAAAGAGTATCTACCACCTTGTAGCCCGCTAAAAACTGGAAACCTGAGCCCTTATAGACGGTTTCCGGCCCCTCGTAATAGTGGCGTGCGCGCATCAGCCAGCTAAAAAGAAATTTGGCGAAGGGGAGGTCAAGACCGATCCCCGGTCCCGCCAATACGCTGCGGCCACTAAAGTCGGCGAGGGTTTTGTCATCGGTAAACTGGCTGTGAAAGCGAACAGCCACCATAAGCCCCAGTAGAACATAGTTGTTATTGAACCTAAAAGCCGGCATGCCTTGAAGGTCAAATGTTCCTACGGCTCTTCGCTGGGCGGTATCGCCGGTTTTATTTCCCTTTTGCCCGTAGCCGAGATGGCCACCCACGTGAAAACCAATATCCGCCTTGGCTACACCGGGAAGAAGAAGTACGAGAAGCGCAAAAAACGAGAGCCTCATTCTTAAATTCTATGAAATTAAGGGGGGGTGACGCTATGAAAAACGCCTTGAGTGGGAAGCTTCCGCCACTCTATAATTAAGACTGGAGGCCACGGATGGCGCCGGAAAAACCGTTTCAGTTCGTACGAGCCGGTAAGATGCATTTCTTCTGCCCGCTCTGCAAATACCACCAAAGCACGAGCACCATTCATCGCGTAGGGATTAAGCACCACGCGCAGATTGGCCTCTTTACGGTTGCGGTCACGTTCGCCTCCTATCCGATTTTCGGCCTTAAAGGCCTTTCGCTTTACTTAGTATTCTGGATGGTATTTGAGTTTTTCTATCGTTTGCGCAAGCGGCAAGCGCTCGTTTGCGAGAGCTGCGGGTTCGATCCATTTCTCTATAAGCAGGATATGAATTTGGCGCGCAAGAAATTGCGCGCGCATTGGGAAACGCGCATTCAAAATGAAAATCTCTTCGCGAATTTGAAATTGAAAAATTACCAGACGGCACGCGTCAATCAGGCCAACGAGGGAATCTCCGCGGGCATCGGTGCGGAATCTACCGTCGGAAAATCTCCTTCTTCCACTGCGCCCAAGTCTCCTTGACTTCGCCACACTGAAGCCGGTAAAACTAACCGTTCGTTAGTTCGGTAACTTTGTGCCTCCCGATGGGGAGGGGAATAGGAAGCATCATGTCTGTGAATAAGGTTCTTTTAATCGGCCGTCTCGGCAACAATCCCGAAATTCGTTACACCAATACCGGCACCGCTGTGGCGAACTTTAACCTCGCCACTTCGGAATCGTGGAATGACAAAGCGGGCGCGAAGCAAGAGCGCACTGAGTGGCATCGCGTAGTGGTATGGGGAAAGCTCGCGGAGCTTTGCGAGAAGTACCTCGCGAAAGGCCGCCAGTGTTTCGTGGAGGGGCGTCTGCAAACCCGTAACTGGGACGACAAGGACGGCAATAAGCGCTACACCACCGAGATCGTAGCTACCACCGTGCAATTCCTCGGCGGCCCTAGCGCCCAGGCTTCGCAAGGTGCGGGCGAACATGCCGGAATGAACGGAATGCATGAACCCGCCGGCGGCATGCCGCAGGTTCAAGAGTCCGCCTTCACTGAGGACGAAATTCCTTTTTAGTCCTTAGCGGAATACATAGCCGCAGAAAGCAATCGCGCCTTGAAGTTCCTCGTCGTAATACCGACCTATAACGAGATCCAAAATTTGCAGGGTCTCCTAGAGGCCGTATTTCAGGTGGCGGACTCCAAGGCGCACTTGCATGGCGTGAAAGAAGTGAACGTGCTCGTGGTGGACGACAATTCTCCCGACGGCACGGGTAAGCTGGCCGACGAGCTGGCGAAGAAAGAGCCGCGCATTTCCGTTCTACACCGCCAGCAAAAGAATGGCTTGGGCAAAGCGTACGTAGCGGGATTCGCCTGGGCCCTGGATCGCGGTTACGACGCGATCTGCGAAATGGACGCCGATTTTTCTCACAACCCTAATTACCTTCCCGAAATCTGGCGACTTTTGAAAGACAATGATGTGGTGATGGGGTCTCGGTACGTGGACGGCGGCGGAGTTCGAAACTGGGGGCTAGGCCGGAAGGTAATCAGCCGGGGCGGCAGTCTCTACGCGCAAACTATTTTGGGCATGAAGGTGCACGACATGACCGGCGGTTTCAATGCCTGGCGCCGTCAAGTGCTCGAAGCGGTGGATCTTAGCAACCTACGTTCGGAGGGTTACGCCTTTCAAATCGAGCTCAAGTGGCGAGCGTGGAAAAAGGGATTCAAGCTGGTGGAGTTCCCAATTCTTTTCGAAGATCGAACCGCCGGCAAATCAAAAATGTCCAAGCGGATCATCGTGGAAGCGATGATGCGCGTAGCGAGCATGAAGCTCAGTTCTTAGCGGTATGCCATTCCCCAAAAAATTATTCGAAAGAAGGATGCCGGCCTACTTGGGTGGTCTCCTCATTAGTCTCGCCGCTATGCTCGGCATTTTCCAAATGAAGCGCGCGATGATGCCGAAGTTTCATCCGGTAGAGCAAAAGGAAGCGGCGGTAACGCTCGCTCCGGGCGGCGGCGTGCGGCTGAATTACGGCGCAGAGCCGGGTTATTTTTTGATTCCCGGTATGCCTACCCGGGTGCTGGCGTCGGTTCGTCGCCCCGACGGAACTCTCGCGCCCTTGCGGCGCTGGGGCTACGGCGAGCTCGTGGAAAAGCGGGTGCTGATCGGACCGCTCGCGGAAGAATCTGCTTATGAGGTGCGGGGGGAGTTTTATATCTGTGCTCAGCCAGGGGTAGAGCATCGCTCGAAGCTGGAGATCTCCCAGGACGTAACGGTATCACCACGGGCGACAGAAAAATTCGCTGATTGGAATATTGACCTTACGGCCTTGGGCCAAAGAGGCCTAAGCGCGGGCGAAGAGGCCAATACCAAAGTGAATCACTAGCCGCGCCCGATTCCGTAGTAAGTGAACCCACGCTTCCGCAGGGAATCCGGCTTCCAGATATTACGCCCGTCGAATACGATCGGCGCCTTTAGCAGAGACTTGATCTTCTCAAAATCCGGCGTGCGGAACTCGTTCCATTCCGTAACGAGGGCGAGAGCCTCCGCGCCCTCGAGGGCATCGTAGGCGGAATCCATTAGGCGGAAATTCTCGAGGCCGGCCCCCATGTGCTTGTGCGCGGCCGGGGCGGTTTCGTGCGCTACGGGATCGAAGGCCTGTACGCGCGCCCCCGCTTTGAGGAGAGATTCGAGCAGCACCAAGGCGGGTGCTTCACGCATATCGTCGGTATTCGGCTTGAAGGCCAGGCCCCATACCGCCACGATTTTCCCCTTAAGCGCCGCGGCTCCGCCGTAGTGTTGGACCATTTTGTCGAACAGCACGCGCTTCTGGCGATCGTTTACGGATTCGGCGGCGGCGATCATATGCATGGGTAGGCCCGCCTCTTTTCCGGTGCGCAGCAGGGCCTTTACGTCTTTGGGAAAGCAGGATCCGCCGTAACCCGGGCCAGGGTAGAGGAAATGTCGGCCGAT
>JACCDG011031854.1_pt1 | contig 55333 bp, 65 predicted proteins | sample 7442471 | NCBI WGS metagenome assembly JACCDG01 (sample SAMN15323444, study PRJNA562643) | freshwater metagenome | isolation source: river surface water | place: USA:Blue River Watershed | collected 2017-08-17 | reverse complement strand
TTTACAACTAATATATAATACAATGAGTACTAAAAAAACCATGAAGGGTTCAAAAGTTAAATTCAACCCTAATAGAATTGTTGCTAACCCATCAAAGGCTGCTAAGACTGGTGGTAAATCAGGATGTGGCTGTAAATAACAATGGCGAAGATTACTTCATCTAACAAAGTTGTCTTTGGGACTAGAAAGCCTGGTAAACATACCAAGCGTAAATCTCCTAAGGATAAGAGTGTTAAATCATCTAGAGGTCAAGGATAATGGCTAAGAAAGAAATGATTAAAAGAGCTGACGGATCAGTATCCCAGAGAGGACTTTGGGATAACATCCGTGCTAATAAAGGTTCTGGAAAGAAGCCTACCAAAGCAATGCTTTCTCAAGATAAGAAGATTAAAGCTAAAACTAAAAAGAAAAAGTAATGGCTAAGACTCAAGCTTGGACTAGGAAGGAAGGTAAGAACCCTAAGGGTGGATTAAACGCCAAGGGTAGAGCTTCATATAACAAGGCTACTGGTGGTAATCTTAAACCTCCTGCTCCTAAGCCAAAGACTGAGAAGGATGCGAAGAGAAGGAAGTCATTTTGCGCGAGAATGGAAGGGGCCAAGAAGAAGCTTACCTCATCCAAGACAGCTAAAGATCCAAATAGTAGAATCAATAAAAGCCTTAGGGCGTGGAATTGCTAAATGCATAAGATAAAATTCTTAACCCAAGAAGATTATCATAGAAAAGACGGATACCTGGACTTTGACATTGCTCAGTCCGGGTATTTGCTTCATTGGGGGACACATGATGGAGATACAGTAGTCTTTGTCCGTGATCTATACGGAGCTGTACACATGGTAGCCCCAGAATGGATTAGATTTGAAGAGCAAATAGAATCCGTTTTAATTGCCAGACTTACCGATTTATTTAGTAGATTTGCTTCTGAGGATACGATAGAAGAAATGAAAGCAATCATTAATAAATACATCTAATGCCAAGGAAAGCAAAGGCAACATACAAGGGTAAGGTAAAGAGGAACTTCACGAGGAAGGTATCCACAGGCAAGATCAAATCTACCAAGACCCAAATAGACGGAATTAAATTTGCATCTCAACTAGAAGCATTCGCATACAAGAAACTTAAAGAGGCTGGCCTTGAGTTCGATTACGAGCCAAGGAGCTATGAGATCTTTCCTAAGTTCGTATATCCTGGGGAGACTTGGGAGCAGGTAGGTAAGAAGCCTGATCTAGAGAACAAGGAACTTAAAACTATCCTGCCGATTACATACACCCCAGACTTCGTTGCTAAGGATGGATCTTGGGTAATAGAATGTAAAGGCTTCGCGAATGATCGGTTCCCATATGTCTGGAAGATGTTCAAGCATAAGTTAATCAGAGACAACAAGGGAGGATTGCCAGCGTTATTCGTTCCTAAGAATCAAAAGCAGATCCTATTCTGTATCCAGAGGATACTGGAATTGCAAGAGTGTTAATAACTTTTTAGCATTAATATTTGCAAAATTAAATAGTCGTAGTATATTTGCTCACGAAACAATTAATCAATTATGGAATACAAGACAATCAGAGAATGGTTTGAGCTGTTGCCTGACAATGGCTTACGCAAGATGGCTATGGATAAAACTAATGATCACAAGCTAAGGATGAGAGTTGGGGATATGGGTACAGCGGTGAAGCTTGCGTTTAATTGGGATGATGCTGGTCCAGACTATAAGTTTTGGGAAGGTGTTTACGAGCGTGCAGAGTCTGGTTTTTATGAGGCTAAGTACGCTACTCCATCAGAGACATTGAGTAATGTTATCCACGACCTTAGAACTAGAGAAGCTGTGGGTCTAAAGAAATACGGAACCACGGTTAATAGACCTGACTTATCATTGAGAGATTGGTTACAGCACACATACGAGGAGGTATTGGATCAGGCTATGTATTTGAAACGAGCAATATCTTTAATCGATGAACAAGATAGACCAAGCGTATAAAAAGATCCTGGAGAACATGATGAGTATCGCAGGATATGATTTGACTTACGAGGACTTGTTAAAGGAAGAAGATGGATGGTGGGCAAGATACACAATGACTCAGGAGCAAAGAGATAGGTGGATTGAGTTTTCAGTTAACTTGCTAAGGACTAAGTTAAGGTGGAGTAAGAGAAGATCAGTCGATCAAATGAAATGGATTGATTTGATGTGGGGATTGAAAGTTGAAGAAAAATATTAGCCACGCTCGCGAGTGGATCGTAAAACACGGACTGCATACCGGATGAACCGTCAGGTTGCACACTGCTTCCGTTCTCATCGTATAGGAGATAGAGTTAGCCTTCTCGACGTCGTTTAAAAAGGCAACTTTTAAACTTTTAAAACCAAAATAAAATGAAAATTACAGTAATTCATAACCCAGATAAAGAAAATTGGGGACAATACGCAGGAGTTGAAACAATTTTAATTACTAATGAAGGCACAAAATCAGTCAATTTTGCTGGAGGTGAACCTGAAGACATGAGTATTGCTAGAGATTTGAGTGATGCATGGAGCATTAAAGAATTATTAGTTAGCGCATACAATGCAGGTAAAAATGGTGAAACATTAGAAATCGAAGAAATAACACAAGAAGAAGGATAAAAACAAATGTGTTGTTCCCTTGAGAAAGGAAATTGTTCCATGAAATGTAGATACACCAAATACAATCTACACAACACAGAGGACTTCTCATCCTCAAATATAGGTATAGGCGCATCAACTTCCTATTTCAATAGAACGCTGACAGCTGGAAAGACAGCAACAATAGTCAGGTGGCGGAATATCAATCGCGTGCGCGTGAGCTAAATAGAATGGCTAAGACCCATCGCGGGATTGATTTGGTAGACGCTATTAGTTGTATAAGGGAGAGGTAAGGGTGGGATCTTACTTTTCCGTCAGGTAACTACACCAAAGAAGCAACTATACCATTACAGGTTTGAATCCTGTCCTGACGGAGTAAGTAGGTAGAGAGAATAGAAATATTCTCTTTATCTCTTGCTTTTTAAATAAAAGGTTCGTACATTTGTGACTACAAAACATAATTGTATGGAAAGATTTTTTGACAAAGTAGATAAGACTGAAACTTGTTGGATATGGACAGCAGGATTAAGAGGTAAAACAGGATATGGTGCTTTTAAATTAAATGGTAAAGTTGTAGATGCACATAGAATTTCTTATGAACTTCACAACGGAACAATACCCAAGGGAATGCACGTATGTCACACTTGTGATAATAGAAAATGTGTTAATCCTAATCATTTGTTTTTAGGAACTCCTAAAGATAATTGGCAAGATGCCTTTAATAAAGGTAGAATAAAACTGTTGGGAGGAATTGATATTGAAAAAATTAAAAAGCATCCAAGCAGAGGTGCTTATTTGAGAGGTTGTAGATGTGATGAATGTAGAGCTATCAATAATATGATGGTTAAAAGATACAGAGAAAAATTAAAAAACAAAATATAATGCCAGACATTTCAATGTGTAAAAACTATCTCTGCCCATTGTCAGAGAAGTGCTATAGATTTACAGCGAAGCCTGATCCTATGTGGCAAAGCTATGCATTATTTGAACCAGAATCAGATGGTACCTGCCTTTACTTTATCGATGCTGATAAATGAAGAAGTGTTTCACCTGTGACAGAAGGTACCCACTATTCCTATTCGCAAAGGACAGAATGAAATACCAACGTCCTCATGATCAGGGAAGAGTTAGATGTTGTAGAATATGCAACTATAAACGATGGGTTAAGCTAAGAGAAGATTGGTTCTATAACTTTGATATCAAGAAGTTCGAGAAGGTAGAATTCAAGAGTAAGATAGAAATATTAAAACGTGTATTAAGATAAATTATGAAAAAACAAGTTAAACAAGTAGAGGATTTCCAAAAGGCTTTTGGAGGTTTTATCGGAGAGGGACCAAGTTTCCCCCGAGTAGACAGATGTGTATTACGTCAAAAATTATTACAAGAAGAAGTGCTAGAACTGCACGTGGCTTGGAGTAATGACGACATCGTAGAAGTAGCAGACGCTATTACAGATTGTATGTACATCCTTATTGGGACAGCCATAGAGTTTGGATTACAAGATAAGCTAGAGGATTTATTTGATGAGGTTCACGGATCTAACATGAGTAAGCTAGATGAGAATGGCAAACCTATCTACCGAAATGATGGGAAGGTTATGAAGGGGCCGAACTATTACAAACCAGACCTAAAGAAAATCCTAGACAAATGAGTGAAATGACACAAGACGAGAGAGAGAAGATCCATGTATTGCAGTTCTTAATGTGGGCGCATATAACGATATACGCTGCTGATAACTGTGAGGATATTAAATGGTTCAATCGTAATCAAACCAAGAACCTACTAAAGAGAACGGTTGAGCATATCGAGAAGGAGCATGGAGGAGCGATCAAGGCATTGTGGAGTATCAATGATGCTGAGATTATGACTGGTGTTACAAAGGAAATGCTAGAGTTTACAGAAGAGGTAGCAACTATGCCTTATTGGGAGTTGCCAATGATAACGCAAATGATCAAAGAATACAAGTTAAAGAATGTTGAAAAAAAGTAAATAACTTTTATCAAGACAACGAAGTAGGCATCGTATATTTGTAGAAGTCTTTTTGACTGTTACTTGTTTTTTTCGTTGATTGTTTGTTCGGGAATGGGGGCTTCGGCCCTCATTTTTGTTATAGATATACTATCATCCCCCAAGTCAGCAGCAACAAGCCCGAAGTCACAAACGTGGCATTACGCCATTTCTTCTTTCGTCTATTTTCGTCAGACAGCGTCTGACTATTTTGCTTAACCTCTTCTTGAAGTAATGAGATGGTTTTCTCATGAGTATCTATGATACCCTTGTATTTCGATTTCTGTATGGCATTTTGCTCGTTTAAATTAGTGAGAAGCTCTACCTTCTTATCGAGGTATAACATTCGTTTAAACGTAGCGGAAATAAGAAACGCCTGATGGGCATTAATGACGGATGTAGTATCCTTTGTCCCAGAGTCGCTCCATTGAGTCAATGTCTTTTGAGAGAGACTTGAACTTGATAGAGTCGCTAGAATAATAAGCGTTAGTAATATTTGTTTCATAGTCATTGTAATTCTTGTCAATGTCATTAAAGATAGCTGCCTTAACGCTATCTAGACTATCAATACTATAGGATAGTTTATTTATCTTCTCCTGATTAATAGACATAGCCTCAATAATAGAATTGGTATCATCCTTACTAGGCATTCTTGTCATCGTTGAATACTGGAGATATATGCACACCCCTAGCAAAATAATGGTTACGATCCACTTGTAATCAACTTTGTGTTCCATTCTTATTAAATATTTTCTCAATAACAGTAAGAGTTAATCCACCCCCAGCGATCAGGCATAGGGCATCAAACATAAACTCTGGAGTTACCCATGAATTATTGAACGTGGCTAAGAAAGCCATGATGATAACAGAGAACAAAGCCACAAAAGAGGCGAACCTCTTAGATGACTCAGGTGAATCTGCACTTAGTAGTTTCTTAAAAAAATCTTTCATTGTCGTCAAGCCATTTTTCAAATAGATACACAGCGAATGTCAATAGACCAGCAATAACAGCCGTTATAGTCAATGCTACTTCCATATCTCGTAGATAGTTTTACCATTACGTTTAACAGCTCTCAATATCTGCTTCTTATTAGCTCCCTTCTTGTAGCTAACATGAACCCAGTCTGGTTCAGCAGTGTTCCCAAATTCCCAAATTAATTGTTTGAATTCTAGGTTATCCTTAATGTAATTAAAAATCTCGCTATTCTTCTTACCACCAAATCTATCGCAGTCTAGATCAAAAGCACAGCCAATAGAATGGTCAGACGTAGCAGAAGCCCCAGGAGTAGCATCATTCAATGCCTTACTTCTGTAGCCAGAGCTAATGAACAATGGTCCCCCAACGAATTCACGAACCTTGTCAAATACCTCTACTGATAGAGTCTTTATATTCTCCAAATGCTCAGGCGTTGGGTTGTTATTTATCCCTAATCTCTTAGCGTTGTCTGAGTGAGTTACCTCAGAAAGAGATACATATTTACTTAATTTCTCTGACATATTAATATTTTACGATTTTGTAACTAGCTAATACAGCATATGTTCCATCATAAGTACCGGGAGAATCTATAGCAAAAAGAATATATTGATCTATATTCCAATTTATTGATTTTGTGGAACTGGAAACTGATGATGATGATACTGAGGTAGTAGGAGTTGCTACAACATCAATAGCAAAAGATATAGTTGTTTGAGACGGAATTATTGTTTCAGTTGCAGCGTTTCTTACAGCTATACTTCTCCTTAATGTTACATTTTTTGATGTTGCATCACCTTGTCCATACATAGATAATATGTTTGTACCTGGGTCTGAAGGAATATTAGTGTTTGTATTATGATATATAATATATCTAAAACCCTTTGCTGTTGTTACATTACTTTCAAAATAAGCTTCTATTTCTACTATATCACCATTTGTAAATGTGCCAGCTGGAACATATTGAAGAAAACTAACCGTTAAACCATCTCCTAAATAAACAGGATATCCAACTGGGCCGTCAACTCCTACTTGAGTATAATATGTAGGTACAGGGTAATCTAAATTGCTACCTATAACATCTGAAGGGACATAAGAATTAGAATAAATGTATTCAGATGATGAATTTATTTGAATACCTGGATTTTTTAAAACTCCAACATAATCCGTATTAGACGGGGTGTAAGGATTAATTATATCCTCAGTATTCAATATACCTGATTGCTTAGTATATAAACCTTTGCTAGACATATTAATATTTTACAATTTTATAATGGCTCAAAGCTACCCATGATCCAGCAAGACCTCCTGTTGGATACGTGCAAGCGAATACTATATAAACATTCTCATCCCAGTTAACATTTGATATTACTGAAGCATCAGCAATAGAACCAGTTATTGTTGTATAACTTGTAGGTATATTTAATAAGTCAACTGCATATTTACCGGCTCCGTCTTGCGGAGATGTAATCGTGACATTTATAGAGTTAGAAACGCAAAATGATCTTCTTAGAACAGCCATTTTAGTGTTAGTTCCACCATACTGAGTTAATATATTAGTATCTGCTGGAACAGCGTCTGATGTATTATGAAGTATCTTATATGAGTAAGATCTAGCGGTTGGATCAGAACTATAAAAATAAGCTTCTATATCAAAAATATCTCCTGAAGTTATAGTACCTCCAGGAATAAGCACACTAGCTGTTTTAGTCTGAGTACCATTTGAAGCGATCCTTGTTCCTTCGACAGTGCTTTTAGCAATAATTTGAGGAACATTAGATAATGCCCCACCTCCAAAACTAGTTGCAGGAACAAATTTTTTAGGATAAATATAATCTGTAGTAGTTCCTATTTGAACTCCAGGGCTGTCATATATAGCTACATAATCACTAGCTGATGGAGTGTATGAAGCATCTATTTTTTCAGAATCGATTATAGATAAATTTTTATCGTAAATACCTTTAGTTGACATTTTGTGCTAATTTATCAGCTAATATACGATGAAAATTAATAGGCTTCAATCCTATCTAAATAATATTAAAACTTACTGGTATATGTAACTAAACTCTTCTGAAATATTAGGGAAAACATTTCCATCTATAGAAGAATCTTTACTACATAACATAAAAACTTCATTATCTAGTTCTATTAAACCACTATCTACTCCTTGTATTTCATAACTAGTTGGAAGGATAGAATTCGTAAATAACCTATCTTGGTTATCCCATTTTAATCCACCAGGTATTTTGGTTATCTCTAAAATCATAGTTTCTCTACTTGATAATATATTAATGAAACAGTGTCACCTACGTTATTAGGAGCGCATGAGAAAAGTAAGTATTGAATAGCCGTCCAGTCAATAGCCGTAGAGTCTATCCAAGCACTTGTTGATAATCCTATATCAGACGCAGCACTTGGGGTAAAAGGTAGTTGCGTTAAATTTACATTGTTTATAATAACCGCAGTACCTTGCATACCATTAGATAAAGTAGTTGCAGCGAAAGGATTAGATCGTATAATTTTACCCCCTGAAAGAGATACAGAGTTGTTGATATAAATACTTGCCGCAGACGTAGAGTTTACCCCTACCTTTTTAAAACGTGCAGTCACCCTTAAAACATCTCCAGTTGTAAATGTATTAGCAGGGATAGCAAGTGAATGTATAATTTGAGAACCTGTCCCTGTAGAACTATATGTAGTTAAGTTTTTAACGTATACTGATACTCCGCTAGATCCATAATTAGGAATATTCAGTGTACTTCCTACCAAAGTAGCAGGTCCAGAAGCACCTGAAGTAGTCAGGCTAATAGCATCTTGCTTATTCTTAAACGTATTCCAATCTGTAGCGCTAAGATAACCATCCTTAGATGTGTCAGCCTGTTGTATGCTAATAGTTCCAGAAGTCGTTATAGTACCTCCCAAAATAGGGGATGTGGTTGCTATTGAAGTTACCGTACCAGATCCTTTACTATTGAAAGTAGTCCAATCTGTAGAAGTTAAATAACCATCGGTAGATGCTGATGCAGGACCAATTAATGTAAAAATATCCTTATTTTTCCAAAGGTTAGTCGCTGTATCTCTCCAAAGCACATCCTTACTTCCATAACTTCCAACAGCAACGTCATGAAGTTCATTCAACTCATATCCATTATCAACCTTAACGTATATCTGACCTTGAGTAATATGCGCTCTAACTACATAACCTATAATTACTGTATGTATAGGTGCTGTCGGTTTAATATTGGTTACTTGTCCAGCAACTGTACCTGATAAATAAAGCATATTACCGTCAGCCCAAGTCTCTCCTTGTAATGATCCAGTAGTGTTTATATTTCTAACTAATCCAGATGTTGTAATAAATCCTTCTTGATTATCATCAATATTCTCAGTAATCATACCAAGAGTCTCGGCACTATTAGCATCATTATTAGCTTGAGCTAATGCTATTTTTAATCTATTACCTTGCGCTCCATCTACTTTTACAACCTGATAATTAGACTCTAACAAATTAGATCCTGTCTTGTTAACAACCCTAGTCACTTGTTCTTGACCTATCTGAAGGGTTACGTTTCCTCCCTTTAAACCTAAATCAACAGTCCCATCAGCATCATTCCAACTCATTACAGCTACACCAGCTGTTCCTGTTGGAGTTTGGTCAAATTCTATTTGCCCTGCTTTTAACTCGTATTCCCCCAAATCTACGTTTGTAGTAGCCCCAGTATAGGGAACAAAAACAGATGGATCAATAGTGCTGGCAATAGTAAAGTTCGGATAAGTTCCAGTGACATTTATACCTGTCCCATTATTGAGGACAACTGTTTGATCAGGAGAAGAGTTGGTAATTGTAACAGTACCTGATGTAGTGATTGGGTTTGTCCCTGTTATATCAATCCCTGTACCTTCTACAAAGGAAATGCTAGTAACGGTTCCACTTCCTCCTCCTCCAGTAGCAGCAGTAGTTTGAGTAGTACCATCAGAGAACTCTAAGGCGTCAATACTTCGTATAACGACATTAACTACATTAGTGTTAATGTATGTATACATCTCAGAAAGCCTGTTGAAATAAGCCTGGTCTTGTTGATAAAACCCAGCAGGAATTGGAACATATGTCTGAGAGAAGTCTGGACCTTCAATAAGAGTAACTGTGTTAGCAAAGAACTTACACGAGTTACCTTCCCCATCCCCACAAATCAAATAAGTCCCAACGACCTCTACAAAAGTGGCTGTCTCAATAGTCTGAACCAAATTATCATACTGATCATAGAACATGACATTGTAGTCAGAGTTCATGAAAATTCTAGATATGATAGCGGTTACTTGACTCATTTTAACAACTTATTAACTTGCTCTTCCTTAGCGTATAAGCAGAACAAAATTAATGAATTATATTCGTCTTTTTCAATTAAAGTATTATATGTTTTTTCATCTATCCCAGCAGCCTTTAATTTATTCATCAATTCCTGGGCTTCATCGGTAGTTCTAGCGGCTGTATACTTCCTCTGCAATTCTTCAGCCTTGATAGGTTTCTTCATAGCAGGGCGTTTCTCAACCTTCTCCTCCTCTTTAACAACTGACAATACAGTCTTAGATCGTGGAGGAAACATGAAGTCAGCCAACTTATTCTTGGTTAGCCTCTCCCCTTTCTCAACCAACTCATCACGGAAAGCCTTGATAGCAGTCGTATCCACCCCCAATTTCTCCAGTTCCTTGATGGAATAGTCCACATCAGGAGCAGAAGTAATAAAGTAGCGGTTAATATTTTCAACCTTAAGCGTAGGGGATGACGTTTCATTTTTAGAAGATGATAGTAAGAAAGAGACCTCGTAGCCGCTTGATTTTAATAGATTTGTAACTGCACAGATCTGAGCCTTCAACATCGTCTTTAGTTCTGATCCATCGCGTTCTGCGTACCCATAAAACTCGGAGGACCCCTCCTCATCAAAGCTCGCTACGGCTGAGAAATAACTCCCATGGTTTTTGTTCGATTTTAGAACAATCCTTTGTTCGATTTTAGAACAAATATCGTTCAATACCTTCTGCTCCTCGGAAAGAGGATCAGCATAGTTAATACTAATTTTCATGCCTACTTTTGTTTATTAAGCTTCTTGAACATCACTATACAAGTCAGAATAGCAACAGTAACAGAGCCTAATAAAGATAATATGCGAAGTGTAGCCTCTAGACTTTCAAGCCAAGACGGTACGGAGAGCATTACGCTGGCGATTAGACCGCCTGTTCCCTTTAGAGCCACGTCAGTAGTATTAAAATGATCTTGTATAAAATGAACAATCTTGCTCATACCACAAAAATAAATTATTTTAATTTACTTTGAGTCTCCTTCTTCTGGAAGTTATTCAAATTTATTAAATACTCAATGTATTCAGCCTCACTAGAAACTCCAATAGATTCTAGGTAAGACTTAGGTAAGGCAAAGAAAGCACCTCCATCTTTAGGCTTGAATTTCATAGATGGAGTGTTATCTAAAACACCGCCAAAGTCTAATTCAAATGGGGACTTAATATCTCCTCTTAGCAATTCCTTAAACTTAACCTTAGGGAAACCTCCCATAGTGCCGTACTTCAATCCTTGGTCTAACTTCTCTTGGATTACCTCTGGCTCAATACCCAATCGGAATAAAGCAACCGCATACTGATTTAAGTCAAGCTGTGTCCCAACAAATCTAGCAGCATACTTTTCAGCATCTAAGGACACTTGAGTCTTTACATCCTTGACAGATTGGTCATATTCTTCTTTAGAAATCTTTCCATTATCATACTGGAACTTCAACTTAGATAATTCAGTATCTCCATTGTATACAGCTGTAGAGACGCTATTGTATTGATCTTGGAAGTTCTGGGCGTACTGAGATTGAACCTTAGACTTAAATTGTTTAGTAGCATCTACACGCTTAATGTCACCACCCAATGTGTTTTTAATTAACACATCTGTAGCATCTTTAACATCTGCTTCCTTAGCAAAACCCTCTTCCCTTACTGATGCCTTGTATATATCCTCGATTGTCTTAGTGACTCCAGGCATCATTTCATACAACATATATGCAGATTGTTTAGCCACCTTTTCAGATACTGGAGCATCTGAATTATACAAAGGGTTACCCTTAGAGTCAACACCCTCACGAGCGTTCAATATAATACTCAAAGCAGCTTCTTCCCCAACAAAGTTCTTTCCCATCTCCCAAAATGCCTCATAGAAAGGATTCTTATTTGTATCAAACTTACCTGTTCTATTGTACATATTGTAAGCCCTAGAGTAAATTGAGAAAGGATTCAACCAGTCAACGTCAATGAATCGATATACACCAGGCTCAGGAGAATCTAATATAATTCGGGTACTTGCCTTAGCCCAGTCTGGAGATCCCTCCCACAAAACTCTTTGCAATGCATCTTTCTTCTCCTCATCCTCTTCATCTTCTGCACCTAAATATTTTGCAATCTGCCCAACCAAAGTAGATCCAACACCTCCAGCAAGACCGGATACTAATAAACCTACAGCAGAATAACCAGACATTCTTTTTACTCCAACAGCAACTTGCTTACTATTCCCAGAGTTAATACCCTTCTTAATGTCATTCATAGCCATTTTAGGGATAGAAAAACTAACCCTAATAGTTTCAGATGTCCAGGTGGGGAAAGTACCAAGCAATGGACTCTTAGCAAGCCTAGTGACAGCCTTAGGGGCCTTGTTATAGAAAACGTGTACCTCTTGTACCCTTTCAGCCGCTAATGTCTCCTGCTCCTCTTTTGCCATGTTAGGAAACATAAACTCTACTGATGCCAATTCACTATAATAAGCAAATATCTTGTGAGCATCATCGATAGATTTATATACCCCAATAGTATTCTTAGATATCTTAGCACCTAGTCTAGACAATTTATCTGTCATAGAATTATAAAACGCTTCATCGCCCATGTTAATATCGGCACCATTAAATGCCTCATTAATTGCAGCCTTTAATTCCTCTGCATAAACACCGCTGTCAATAATACCTAGTTCAGTCAATCTAACGATAGCCTCATCTGGTTTGTTTTTTAGTTCCTTGAAAGCTAATTTAAATGATGACACACCACCATTTGCAGGGTTAATATGTCCGTTAGCCATGTGAACCAAGGTGTACGACCAGAAGTTCCTTACGATAGATGCAGGATATAAAGCAGTCTTACCTAACTTAAATGCCGTAGCAATCTGTCTTAGGAATGTAGACTTTCTACTCTTATCTGTTTGCTTTAAAGTCTCAGCAATCTCTCTTGAAGTATACATACCAGCAAGAGGGCTGTAGCTGTCATCCTTAGCGACCAATACGTTATATTCTCCAGATGGTTTATCAAAGAATATCTTATCCATACCCATAGACTTCATAGACTCTAAGAAACGCTTATTCTCAGCGTACTTAATCATGTTCTCCATGGTGTGATAAAAGTTCGTAATAGGATCAATATACTCCCCTAAAAACGATCTTAACTCTGGAGCGATATCCTTTCTCTTGCTTAGGAAATCCTCCATAGCCTTCCCAAGTTTACCACTCTCCATCTCAAACGCTTCCTCACCCTTATCAACTCTAGCCAACTTCTTCAAAAACAAGTCAATCTCTGAAGGTGATAGGTCTGGATATGCAGCCTGAATATACTTATAAGCCTGATCATATATCTGTTGGAACTTCAATTCCCTTCCTGCCGACTTATCAACACTGGTATTCATTCCTCCAGGGAACATCTTCTTACTCCATCTGTTGTCTTTAAACGCAGCATAACTACGGTTCATATAAACCCCTAAGTTATCAGATATAGTTGCGTATAGATCAGTTGTAGGATCAATGTATTGCTGAATATATTGTGACATGAAGTCAATCTCATCCCTCATTCTCTGCACAACATTCTTTAGTTCTGGAGACAGTGTAGATGACAATGGTCCCATTCCTCCCTTGAGAACTGTGTTTATATCGTCAATCAATCTTTGAGACTGAGCATCGTCTAGATTATTATCCTTCACATACTTCTTCAACGTGTCCTTAAACTCATTCACTAGCATGGTCTGTCTCTTGATGCTGGCACTAACTCTAGCCAACCTAGCATCATTCAACTTATCGATGTTGTTGTTCTTAAACCAATACTTGAGCATTGAATGAACACTCTTGAAGTATCTAGGGCTGATAATAGTCTTATCTTTACCACTAAGCTTACGGATTATTCTGTCCATATACCTAGGAGAAGATTCCATAATTCCACCTTCTATAGAAATAGCAGGGCTGTCCTGAGTAGCGTTCAAGATCTGGTCTGATGTTACCTTTGAAATAGGCTTAGCACCCATCAATTCTTCAGCAATAGCCTCAGAGAAGTCCTTGGCTGTCATTGTCATGAAGTCAACATCCTTCTTGATACCAAACAACTTGCGCATCAAGTCACCAAGCTTCTTAATGAATGTACCAACCTTAGCCTTAATTGATGTATCCTTTACTTTATTAGCCTGATCAGAAATTATCTCTGCGGCAGCCAAATGAGCAACCTGCTCCTCTGAAGCCCCAGGATACTTTTTCTGAGCATCTATATAATACTGAGTTAACTTTATGCTTGAAGTAAACGCCTTAAATAATGCAGGGTCCTTAGACTTAGCAATCTCTAACCACACATATCCAGCACCTCTAGTTAATGCGCTGTCATTAGAGAAATAATATGGGTCAGTATAGACCTTACCCATCAAATATACAGCAACCGTGTCCCCAAATTCGTTCTTAATATGAACTGCCTCTGGATATGACGATGCTAAAGCAAAATCTGTATCATTTACATTAATGTCAACATTTGGAAGGGAGTTCAATGCAACAGAGACCCCAACGGATCCTGGAGACTGAACTTGAGACTTAGACAATACTTTCTTAAGTTTCTTGTCAGACACAGCCTTCATTGTAGGTAACTTAATACCCTTCTCTTCTGCTATCGAATCAAAATAACCAGAGAGGAGCGCACTTTGCAACTCCTCTTCAGTAAATTCTTGATTGTTAAAGTAATATTTACAGATTCTTTTCGCCATTATTTTTTCAATTCTTGATCAAAGATAATGAATCCACAAGGATCATCTTTAATGATTTCTAAGCGAGCAATTAAGTCACCATATTCACCAGCCGCTTTACGTTGAATCTTAATAAAATCCAACAATATTTCCTGGCAAATTGGGTCAGCCATCTTATAGAACTCTGAGTAGAAGTTCATCAACTCTACTTCTTGCTCATAAGCCATGCGTAACGCACCCATCAAAGAGTCAACTTCTTCTTTCATTGCAGGAACAGCAGGCATCTCAGCCAATGATCCTACATCGTTAAGGAAGTCTACAATTTTCTGGAAATGCTCTAACTCATCCTTGCTCTCACCCATAAAGAATGATTGCGCTCCAAAGTAGCCTAGCATCTGCATCTTATTAGCCACATGGTGGTATAGATGGCTTACATACATCTCTTGATATAGAGCCTCGTTAAACTTAGTAACGCAGGCTTCTGAAATTAAAACCTCTTTCATTATATATTACAAATTTTAGTTATACCTAACTGCTCTTGAATTTTGTCAAAGTTATCAATAATTTCCTTAGCAACCAACCCATTTTGACCATACTTTTCAATAAATCTCTTCACAGCATTCTCCTTGGCTAGTCCAGTCTTATTCATAGCCTGATTCATTTCAGACACCATTGAACTTTCCTGGGCTTTTGCTTTTGGGATAGCAGCTTCTTGAGACTTAGATTTAAATTCAGGCTTATATTCTAATTTATCAATATTTGGAAGCCTTCCTTCATTCAAAGCTTGGGCTATCTCTAAAAACTCTTCAGATGTAAATTCTATAGGATTCTCACCTGTACTTCCTGTTTTTAGGTTAGTATAATCATCTAAATTAAATATTGATTCTTGACCGGCAGCTCTACCAAATTCTAATGCAAATTCTTTATTCTTAGATGGAACTATGATATTTAAATCCACTGAAATTTGTTTTCCATCTGGGAATTTGTATATACCGACTTTAACTTTTTTATCGTCAAATATTTTATCAGTATTGTTTTCAACCATGTCGGAAATATCCTCAGTCGATATTTCATCAGTATTTACATTGACACTAGTTATTGGAATAACAAGACCTCCATCGTCATATTTAGTACCATCCAAATTAAATGTTGCACCACTCTCTGGGTCTCCATTTATTACCTCATTTAATATAGGTTCTGAATTATTTTGTATTTCATCAGGGTTAATATCTAATTGATTTTTAGCCTTTAAAGCCTTTCTTCTAGCCTTCTGATTAACTTCAAACTGCTCGATTTCAGGATTTACAGAAATACCTCCACCTTTTTCTGGCTTAGTATAGTACTCTCCCTGCATTTTCTCTGTAGTCTGCGCTCTCAATTTGTTGTTAGCCCACTTAGCTACAGTCATCGGGTATCCTAATTTAGCTGCCTCTTTTGCAATGAAAGCTACTTGCTTGTTAGGATCAAATGCTTGACCTGGGAATTTCTTATTAAACTCAGCCTTAGCCTTGTCATATAAATCAAGAGGATCCTTATTGAATGGATATACTTGATCTTTAGGAATTCTAACTACATAACCATAGTCTCCGGAAACATCTTTAACTCCAGGCTCTGTATAGTACATACTAATATTCAATCCTGGGCGTTCATCTCTACCGGTTCTATTTACGTTTCTTCCAAAATATTTAGGGTCAATAGAAGATATCTTAGTGGGAGAGAAATGGTAGAACAAGTAATTACCCTGATCGTCCTCAGTCATTCTGCTAGACATACCAGCTTTTTCCACTAAGTTTTGTTGAGATTTTGATTTTAATTTAGTATTAATTTTAACAATAGAATATGGAATGTTTCTAGCACCAGCATGATTAGCACCATGTTTTAAATCTCTTAAAGGAATATTATCTTCAATTTTTTCTGAAGTCTTAATTTCTCCATCATTTACTGAAGATAAAATGTCTTTATAATTATCTCTTTCTGACAACATATGAACAGTCACTCGTTGACCATCTTCTGTTTTCATAACTCCAGGATAAGAAATATGCTTTCTATCTTTAGGGGCAATATTAGATTCATCTTCTATGATTAATTTAGAAGGTATTTCAATATAAGCTACTGCTGATTCAACTGGAACATTTTCCATTAAGCTTTCTTCCTGCACATTTCCTAATCTTGGAGTTGCATCTTTAATATTAATTTTACCGCTTTTATTTAATGGTATATCTAATTTTTTAGAAAGATTTTCAAAATTAATATTTTCATCTTGAGATCCAAATACTCCTGAAATAATACTTTTTCCTACATCTATTCGCTTTTTAAATGATTTATCATTTGCGTTTATAAAATAATCCTTTATAGTAGTATGTAATTGTTTAGCACTTAATTTACCACTAAATAATTTAATACCTTCCTTATCTTGCTCTTCCTTAACAGCATTATTTAATGCACTTCTAAATACACTTAATGGAATATCTCCATCTTGAACAGCAGCTTCTATTATATCCATAGCTGCTGCCATGCCATCTCGACTACTTAATACTTTAAAATCTGTTGATTTAAATACAACTACTTTTACAGATTTGCCTGGGTATTTGTCAAATATTTTATTTACTACATTTTTAAATCTTTCAGCAAGAACAGGAGTTGATGCCCAAAAAGTGCCATCTTTATTATATTTTAATGCAAAATGCAATCCCCCATTACCTTGTAAAACTATTCTTTTGTCTCCTTTTTTATATTGGATTCCATCAACTTCAGTATCTTCATTATATGTTCCATAAGATAAATCCCCAACCATTTTATTATCTGGGAACATTGATATTACAGTTTCACCATCTAATTCTTCAATTTTAGCATTTTGAATTAAATAACCTTCATCTTCTAATTTTTTCAAATCTGATTCTGACATTAGATCAGCTTCAAATATTCCACCTAATCTATTTTTAGATTTTAATTCACTAGAAGTGTTAACAATTTTTTGGCTTTTTGTATCCATCAATTTACCCTTAGCAAAAGCATCAGCCATTGAGTTGAAGAAATCAATAACGTCAGCAGTGTTAGCAGTATCTTCAAATACCTTCACCTTACCTTTAGTTATCTTACCAACAAACTCATTGATCAACTTAGCAATCTTTTGCAAGGTTGTCTTAGGGATTCTATTTCCCTCTGCTGTCATCTTACCTGCAAGTTCTGCTAAGAACTCTTCAGCCGACACCCCTTGTGATACATATGCAGCGTTATTAGCAAAAGCCTCCAACTCTTTAACAGTAGAGTCTTGCAAAATATTAGCTAATCTATCTTTAAAGTCTAGGAATAAAGCCTGATTGTCGCCAAATGCTTTGAATAATACAGCATGAGCAGCCTCGTGAGCAATAGTTCTTTCATTAGCCTCAGAAAGGTTGATATGAATTTCTTTCACGGACCCATCTTCACTATATACAAACTTACCGTTACTTGAGTCTCTACTCATTTCAAGACCTCTTTCACTTAAGGCTGAATTATAGTCATCAGTAGTCTCATGAATAAAAATAGGAACATCTGATCCAATAGCATTAGCAATTCTCTGAGCCTGGTCTAGGACTCTTCTCTTTCTACTATCATCTTTATACTTCTGCTTCAATGATCTATCAGCAGGAGTAACACCGGTATAAGGAGCCGCCTGTTCTGTTCTAGCCTCCTGTACTGGTTGTTGTGCTTCTTGAGTAGGTTGTTCTACCTGCTCAGTAGTTTCAACTTGAGCCTCTTCCTTCTTTTGTACAGGGACTTCTTTCTTCTGTTCAGAAACAACCTCGTCAAATACAACGTCAAATAATGACTGAGGAGCCGCACCAATCTCTTTCTTAGCAATCTCTAATCCAATGTCAATAGACAAGTCATCGTTCAATATAGCCAACGTAGATCCGTTTGGAAGGGTTATATTGGCAACTGAGTTGTTCTGACCTTTAGTAGGATTCTCAACTCCTGCAAACGAACTATTAGCGTTAACTTGAGCAGCCTCTCCGATTACAATAGGTCTAGCCTGCACGGCTCCCAATTTCTTAGGAACAAATACATACTGACCATCACGAAGTTCTACTCTTCCTGGCCTTCCGTCATAGGTGACATCGATTCCTTCTTCTGCGACGGTTCTGACTGGGATTGTTGCTCGCTCATTCGGCTTTTGAGTCTTTTCAACACGTCCAGCTGCAACTGCTTGGGTAGTTGTGCTAGTTTCAGTTCTTGTTCTATTGTCATAATTTTGTAATTTAGTAATACGATTTTCTATTACGTTAGCCATTCTTTGCTTCTGATCAGGAGTCAAATCCTGTCTAGAATCAATTTCATCTAATAGGCTGTATAGTTTATTCTCAGCGTCTGTTAATTGCTCTTCATTGACTGGTTGATTGTTTTCAATAGCGGTCTCAATCTCTCCAATTACAGGATATACTGAAGCGGCTAATGTACTTGGAGGATTAATCTCTGCAATTACATCTCCAGCGTCTTGACTAACTTGTTGTTCTGGAGTTAGACCCTCTTGGCTGACTTCTTGACCTTCTTGGGCAACGACTTCCCCTTGGACGCTTTGTCCCACTCCTTGAGGTTGACCCCCTGTTTCTGGAGTTGTTCCTTGTTCGCGTGGAAGAACTTCCTCTGTGCTTGGCTCTTGTACGGCATTTTCTTTTTGTGTTTTAGATTTATCTACCCATGTATCTTTTGATCTCAATCCATTTAAGGTTTGGAATATATCCTCATCAATGGACGATATCTCATCTTTAAAACCTTCCTTGCTCAATCCTGATTGCTTAATATTCTCAAGTATAACTTGCTTTGCATGAGCTTGAGCTAAAACGTGATTTTGATCTGTCTTAGATAAGTTATTAAATGATGGGGTATTTTTCAATCCATCATAAATATCCTTTAACTTTTTATATCTATCGGCTATTTTATCATAGTCCTCAGGGTGAGTGCTAGATAATGTCTCTACCATTTCATTGTAGTTATCTGCCAAATACCCAACTAAATCCTCTTCAAATGGATTAGAATATCTACCTCTTCTTGGACCAAACTTAAACATTTCTAGAATAAATGCAGTCTGACCTCCAGCTAAAGCATCAGAATTAAAATTCTTTAAATCCCAAATACCATCTATTTTCTTACCAGTCATTGTAGATGCGACTTCTTTACTCATAGATTCCGCTAAAGATCCGACACCTTCTTCAAAAGTTTCTTTACCAGAATTAGCAACTATTTGAGCACTTTTCTTAGCTAGATGACCTAATGCATTTTCTATTGCTTCTTTTCTAGTAGCTCCTGATTTAACAGCGGATATAAAAGATTGCTTAACTGTGTTTTTAATTAATTCATCTTCAGGCACAATCATCTCTGCTGCACCCATTACTATACCACCTCCAAGACCATATCTAGCCGCTTCTTCTGGAGTAAATCCAGCATCAATTAAATTATTATATAATCCTGCGGTAGATGTTGAAGCAGCTGCTGTAAATTGAGCTGCTCTATTAGCTGTCATTAGTCCTTTTTCAGATAGTTGCAATCCTTTTGCAATCTTAGATGCTCCGCTTCCAGCAGTAGCAAATTGAGCTATACTACCTAATCCTTGACCAGCATTATTCATAAGGCTCATAAATCCAGAGAAATTAGATTTATCTAATTCAGGATTATACAATTCAACTACTGAATTAATATTTTCAGCTGTCTCTGAAAGCTTATCAGACCACCCATAACCTTTTGCACCGAAAGCCTCACCTACTATAGAAGGCATTTTAGCAATATCAAAAATTCCATTAACAAAAGTTTTAGCTGCTTGTTGACCTAATCTAGCAACACCCTTTCCTGTAGCTTCAAGATTGCTGTCATCTTGAGTATTATAAAATTCCTCTTGAGCTTTCTTGTTTGCTTCCATCTCGGCTTTATACTGCCTAATCATTTCAGCATTAGAGCTTTTGTCATTATCTATGAAGTCAATAGTATTCATCACACTAGACATACGACCTTGCTGACTTCTTATTTGATCAATTACTTCAGGAGTTATGTTTGTCTCTTCAGATAATTTATCAAACTCTTGCTTTACTTGACTATATTGATTCATTAACTCCTCATACTTTTTCTTTTGAGGAGTGCTTAAAGCTTTTCCTTCTTCAATTCCAAGTTCTGAAATTTGCTTTTCTATATTCCTAGCTTTAACATCTAAATTAGATGCTTTCTTACTAAAGTATTTCCAGTCATAATTATTTTCAATCGCAATAGATTTAGAATAAGAATTGTTTGAAACTTTAACCAACGCTTGTTTTTGAATATCTTGATATCTCTTTAAATCATCTGCATAAGCTGAGTCATTATATAGCTTATCACCCAATGAATTATAATAATCTAATCGCTCTTTAACATCTAAATAAGTTTGACTATCTTCTCCATTTACCATCTTTAAATATGCGAGATAGTCATTCATTACTGCATCTCTATATTTTTTAGGATTGGCTTTTACATCATCGTCAGAAAAAGCATCACTTTCTTTTGGCATATTATCAAATGCCTCATCATATGATTTAGTATAATCTATTAGTGTATTAGCATTTTCAATAGATTTAAGACCTTGATTATCTAGTGTAGGCTCCTCATCCATTAACCCAGGGAGAACTCCATCAATAGTTTGATCTTTTAGAGATGGATTCTTTTTGATTAACTCTTCAGTCCAAGCTTTAGGGTTTTGACGAATATAAGCTTTTAAATCTTCATCCTCTACGAATTTAAGATTAGGTTTCTGGCTTAAAATATCTATAGCCTTTTGTTCTGATTCCGGTAAAGCTCCAGCAAATTCTATTTTATTCTCTTCCTTTTTAGTTTCAAGAGGAGCGAATTCACCAAATTTTTGAGGCTTAAATTGGGAAGTTTTTGAGCCACTGGTAGGTTGGGTTGGTCTTGAGCCACTCTCCAAGTCGAATCTGAATTGGTCTTTTTTTTTTACGTCAACATTAAACTCTGGAAATTTTGCAAACACTTCATCCTCAGTAGCGTATTTTCCGCTATTTGAAGTAGCTACGAAATCTTTTAATAATTGCCTATCGTAGTTTTTTAATTCTGGGAATTTAGAAAATACTTCATCTTCAGTAGCATATTTACCACTATTAGATGTAGCTACAAAATCTCTTAATACTTGTTTAATATCTGACATAAATATTACTCTTTAATTTTATCTTGGGGTACCCCCTGTTACTGTAGTTTGTTTTTGATTTTGTTGAGATGTTGGTTGTATTGAACTTGTTGAACCTCCAGCCACTTTTGAAAAACCTTGCTGTTTAGCTACATCTTCCAAACTATTTATTCCATATAATTTTAATTCAGAAATATTCAAATCATAAGGAGCAATAGCATCTACTAACTTATAAAACTTAATCTTATCTCCATCTCTTTTATATTCAACATCAGCAGCATTCATACCATTTTTAATAGCGTAATCAGTTACTAAAATTTCCTCAGTCTCTCCTGGCTTTATTTCTTTAGAAAAATCTTCTTTAGATTCTTTTCCAAATACATACCATCCAGGTTGGTTTCCACTAGACTTAGCTTGTTCTTCATTTAAATACTCCATATAATATGGAATAATATTTTTCTTACCAGATTTTCTAGTTTGGAATAATCTAGCTTCTACACCACCACCTTTAGCATCTCCTAAACTGATTTTTCTCATTTCATCATTAGCAAATCCAGGTACAGATTGAGCAGCATAATTGAATTGGCCTTGTTTTGTATATCCACTACCACCAGCTACACCACTTCTAACAGGATAAGGAGTCTTATCGTATTCCATCTTTGGACGAACATCTTCCTCAATCAATTTTTTCATCACCTCTTGATCTACCTGTCCTTCTACTCCAGCAACTTTATCTGCATCAATACGGCCATCTCTAACATACTGATCGTATATCTTTTTTCTTTGAGGCATAGTCAAAGAATCCCAATAGCTATTGATACTATTTTTGAAATCCTTTTCATCTGTTGCCTTAAGATACCCAGTCTTGTCTTTAGATTGAGGTAAGAAGTTACCTTTAATGTAAGATTCAACTACATTGATAGGGCCTATGATTTTCTGCCATGAGCTTAGAATAGGCTCAGCAGCCATAATACCGCCATCCTCTTTTTCGTAGGCTTTAGTAATCTGATTTTCAAAAGCATCAATATCCTCTTTTGAATATAGTTCGGGATGAGCAGCCATTTCAGCCATGATTTGAGAGTACTTATTAAAGTTCTTCTCATTAATAGCAGCCTTATCTTTAATAGCTCTTTGAGCTTGATTAATCTGCTTATAAAACTCTTTTGTCAACGGCTTACCTTGCGCTCTATATTCAGCGATTTGGTCTCCGTATTTATTAATTTCACTATTCAATTCTAAGTTTGCATTAGCCCACTTAGGATCAACATTATCTATTTTAGACAGGAAATCATCTAATCTTTCTTGTCTCTCCTTTTCATTTTCTACATCTCTAGCCAAAGACTTTTCTCGCATAGCGATAGCCTTATTCATATAATCTTGAGATATAGCAAATGGGTTAGGAGTGTTTAAATCAAACGCCTCTGATGAGTTGGTACCTGCCCCTATTCCTAAATTTAATACTTCTGCCATACTTTAGATTTTTCCTAATAATTGCATTGCCATTTGAATTTGCTCAGGTGTTATATCGCTTGGGAAGTTTATACCAGATGGCGAATAAGATCCAGGTATTTGAGTCATCCCCTTACCTTGCATTTTTTTATAAGGATCTAATGATTCCAAATACGCTGATGGTTTTGGGGAATAAGTACCTGGAATAGATGTCATAGCCTTACCTTGCATTGGAGCTGGACCTTGAGGTTCAGATTGACTACCATTAAGCATAGCTAATCTAGCCATTTCATTAACGTGTTCCTTATCAAGCATATTCATCTGACCTTTATAAGAAAACGCTTGGTTCGCTGTACCTGCAAGACCTTGAATACCAGCCGCAACATTTTGAGTACCTGCTGAAGCTTGTTGTTGTAATCTAGCCAACTGCTCGTAATAGGACTGCTGCTTATCTGCAAATACTTTATCTTTCTCTGCGGCAACATTTTGCAACTGACTTTGTAATCCTTGCAAGTTCTGAAGATATTGTTGATTAGCTTGAATCCCTAAGTTAACCTTATTCTGCGCATTATCAGCATATGTAGCAGCAATGGCAGCCATTCTATCAGCAACTGATCCCCCAGATCTGTTAATAGCATTAATAGCGTTTCCAGCAGAAGCATCCATTTGAGCCTCCATGTCTTGTTGACCTGGCATATTTCTATTAGACGCTAATGATTGAGAAATGCCTAGAGACTTATAAATCTCTGGGTTTACTTGATAATTAGGCCTTTCTAGACCATTCATTGCTTTTTGAGCTTTATTAGCTTGAATAGCACCAAAGGCAGTCTGTCCTACAGAAAGCCCTGCGTTAACAAGCATCATTGCGGTCATTGGATCCATATCGTTTACAAAATAAATATATTTAACTTAAATTTCCTAATAAAGTTTTCATTTTATATCAACGCTTCACTTGGTACATATGAACATTTGATATCAAATAAAACCGCTTTCTCATTCCCCTCGTATTCTGCCCTATGAATAATCGCATAAGATCTTAACTGTCTACCATTAACCAAAGCGTTATCTGGCGTCTGATTAGGAGTATTCATATCCCTTAAATAAGCCGCCCACCAATAACCTTCCTTCAATTTAAAGTTGTTTAAGAATATCTTAGACAACATGGCTGGGTATGAAGCATTACCAAGAGTGTTAATCTCAGGGATACTAAACGGCTTGTTTGATCTAAACCCTATACTCAAAGGTCTCTTGATTAGAATAGGCATATCGTTCATTACAAACTCAATGGTCATCTTCTCTTGCTGTCCGAAGAAGTTTAGTTCATTTGGAGTTCCATCAGCTAAGAAAGGTACATTCTGCTCGTATAGGTTAGCACCTGCAAATGTATAAGTATTCACACCTAAGTTCTCTCCCCAAATCAATGGGAAGTAAACAAATGTTCTCCAACGATCTCTGCTGTAGTCAAATACAGGAGCTTCGTTACTATCATATACAAATACCTTCCCTTCAAACTTATCTTCCCTTCTGTAAACCTTAGTGAAGTTCAAATAGTATTCTGAGTTGGATTCGTCAACAAATGATATTGGAGTGTATACAGCCTGATATTGCTTTCCATTAATAATTTTGTATTCTGGAGTACCAATTATATTTGTCTTTTTAGTAATCCAGTAATTGAATTTATATTTAATTTCTGTAATATCAATCTGACCATTGTTAGAGCTTCTAATTACAGCCCCAGTGTAGAAGTCATAGTAATACATATCGTTTCCTATAACTTGAACTGAACCAGGATGAATACATCCGTACATAGAATCTGAAGGATTAATACCTCCAAAAGTCTTAGATGTATAAGCCAACTGACCAGAACCATCAGCAGAAGTAGCGTATGATCTCTGAATGTATATGCTCACCTCTTTACGATCTTGCAAAGCCTTTAATGTATATCCAACTTGCTTTAATCGATTTATAGGCCCATAGGTATCATCTAAATACTCAGCGTTACCCAATGTATCAAATGAAGATAAACCGTTGATAAAAGATCCCATAACGTATGGAGCAGAGTGAATAACTCCAGTCTTATAGTGAGTTCTTTGAGTCTTATTGTTTTCTATTCCAATACGCCCTCTTCCATGACCGTCTGAATTGTAGTAGTCACTGTAGTTATAATCCTCTATGAAGAATGATCTATTTAATATTCTAGGGATAGCAGATAATCTAATTTCTTCAAATAACAATATATAATTATCTCCATCATAAAAATAAGTGTTTTGAGCATATTCTCCAATTCTTACTTGGCTCCAAGAATTTAATAATTTAGAAAAATCACTAGCTGTCATATCTAAATACTCATCATATTTAAGTATTCTCATTCCAGTAGCTAGGTCTCTCATCCTATATGTTACATCTCCATAATCAGAATTTAATATAGCATCTTGTGTAGCAGTCTGTAATTGACCATTTGCCGCATGATATTTAACACCAGTTACCTCATCTGTATAAATATCAAACTTTTCAATCTCGTACCAAATATCTTCTGCTACATCTTTTTTAGGAGTATATATTTCAACTAATGCTCCAACTGATCCTGATGCATTTCCTAATTTGGATGAAAAGTCAAAATTATTTACAAGTATAGAATTTGTTGAAGGATCATATTCCACGACGTCTAATTCTATATATTCTAAACAATATGCAGGAGGTATAAAATAAGTTTCATCATGTGGAGATGGAGTCACTTCAAAAGGATATGGAGCTTTAGATGTTTCGTTAGTTATAAATCTTACTCTATCTCCTTTTGATGGAGTATGATAAAATGTAGCCCCAAAATATTGACTAGTATAATAATCAACATTATCAGAATTAGGTACTTTATCTAACTGAAGCCTTACAAGGAAATTCTTAATAGGATCATATGAATATCCTGTTACAGTAGTCTGCATAAAACTACTAATCATCTCATCTTTCTTAACTAAAATAGAATAGTGAGTAGCCCAATCTGGAGGTAAATGCTTAATGGTAAACTTAGATGAAACAGTATAAGCAGATAAACTTCCGTACTGACCGGTTGGATCTATATTGTATTGAAAATTTAACCTACCTGTTTCTTGACCTGGCAATGGAATATTTAAAACCATTGAAGGTAGTGTCTGCACAGTATTAGATCTATTACCTCTATCGTAATATTGAATTCCAAATACTTTTTTACTACCCTTCTTTAATGAAGGTAAAGCTCTATTTTTTCTTAATACTCTAGCGTATGAATTAAAATCATCACTTGTTTCATCAGCATCACCTACTGGTAAATAATCAGTAAATTTCACCCCAATTAATACATTAGGATCTTCAGCTTCATTATAAGCTAATGCAGCTCCTAATTCAGGAAAATTATCAATGAAATAATCTCTTATACTAAATATAAGTTGATTAATCATCTCAAGATTAGTCCTTCCATCTCTTTCCGCATCTTGTTGTGTAACTGTGTAATAATACCATCTTGCTGTACTAGATGGTAAATTTCTATCGTAAATTCTAAAAGATATTACGTCACCTTCTAAATATAAAAACAATGGACTTTGATGACCACCACCTATAAATTCTCCAAAATAAGTGTAATTTATTTGAAGAGCCGTATTGTTTTCATAAAATCTCAAAACAGGTATATTTGGGAACTCAAATGAATTAGGATCATACAGTTCATTCAAAACTCTATCAGCCTGTATATCTAAATCTTGAACTAAGTCATAGTCGGCATAGAAGTTTCCGTAGGCAATAGATTGATTTGGAAGAACTTCTTGGCATTTTGCTACTTGAGGAACATTATCGTATAATATGTCAGTCAATGTAGCACCCGATGGAGCTGTATTGTCATCAAAAACTAATGTTGCAGTAGTCAAGTTTGAAACACCTTCCAACTTCAAATCTAGCTGTTTAAATACAAGCCAGTTGCCATTTTCTCCTCTCCTGTATGCAAAGTTGATTTGCTTTACGTTCTTAGGACCGGTTCTGTAAGTTAAATTTATAATGTTCCACTTTAATGAGTCCCTAATATCACGACCAGAAATAAACTCCTCTGATGGTGGAAAAGGCTGCTTAGAAATCATTGACCACTTAGACTCCTCGTTATTTTCGTAAACATATTGGTATCTGAACTGGTATTGATTCCCATAAAGCTTATTAAAGTTACGAGTAGTATCAGTAGCATACTCAGCCTCAATAACAACTAAAGGGGGAGCCTTTAATACGTCAATAGTCTTAGATCCAACTTCAACAGATCCAAATGATAAAAATGAATATCCTTCTTCATCAGTACCTCCACTCTCCATGTACTTGATTGCTTTATTCAAATCAAGCTTTCTAGGAGGATTATTATTATCAGTCCAGTAAAGAATATTATCCACAACATTTGCGTGGAAAATTGGATAGTCTCTGTCAAGATTTAAAGTAGATCCTGCAAAGTTTGGTATATTAAAACTTCCCCCTGCTGATTCCAAATTACCTAAAACTATAGTTAACTGATGAGATAATACATCATAAGACCAAAGTGTATGGTCTCCATTTACATTATGAACAAAGTAAACTATAGAATTATTCTCTATCCACCTAGCTGATCCAATTACGGTATTCATGCCAGATGGTAGATCATTATTAGCAATCAACAAATTACCAGGCATACTCTCAGCGGAGCCTGCATTCTGAGCCTCAACAGACCCTGAACGCATATACGCTGAACTTCTGTAATCACCTTCTGAAATGAATCTAACATCATCATCGGTGTTCATTCCCCCGATAAAACTTATTTCTTGACCACTAGCCATATATTATCTTAAATTAAATCCGCACGCAGCGTAAATTGCATCCATTGCTTCGTCAACTGTTGGAGCCTTAGCCAAGATGTTTGCATCCCAAAGAGCTTCCTTGTATTGACGTTCTTTATCTTTTGCTAAATTAACCAATTCTGGCTTCAGTTCAAACATCTGCCACATGATAAATTTCTGCATTGTATCTACATAAGGTAGAGGAACTAATGTGTTACCACATACATTCTTACCTGTGCTTAAATATTCAATAACAGCCTTTCCATTTGGAATAGCGTCTACAAATTGAATGTATCTATCCTTCTCATTAACTCGGTAGTAGTTTACGTTAAATCCACCACCTGCAGTATACAATGGTCCGTAGTAAGTTCCGTTGTAGAAACCTTCCGCTAACCAATATCCCCATCCTGATCCGTAGTTCGGATTATTCTGAGCATCTTGAATAGTTTCACATACCTCAGGCTGATGAAATGCAATAGTATTATCAACACCTAATGTCCAAACACGATTACCAACCTTATATCCGACCTTAGTGTATCTAACGTAATCTGGAGGCATAGGCCAGATTTTAGTATTGGTTGCTACGTCTACATACTCAACTTCAACTGAAGGCATCTCAAATGCACTTAAGTTCTGTTGGTAGAATTCAATAGCGATCTGCTCCAACCACTCATAATCAGTAATAGAGTAACCGAAGTTTTTCATTCGGTTAATTGCAGTCATCACTACATAGGTTATATTCTTAACTGGATCGTTCATTATCTAGCAGGGTTTGTAGGTTTGTCTGTGTCTGGAACTGCGTTGTTATAAACCTCTTCAGGTCTTGTGCTAGTCTGCATAATCATCTGAACAACCATGCTGTACAAGTTAGCCTCTTGACCGGGCAATGAAATAACATCATCGTCATCCATTTCAGCCACATTTGGAATGATATCTAAGTAAACTACATCAGTAGGCTTCTCGTTAAAGTAAATCTTATTACCTCTGATATAGCAAGTAATCTTATCTGTCTGAGGTTTAATCATATTCATGATACGATTCTCAGTAGATCCCATGCGAATAGGATACCAAACGCAGTCAGAACCTTCTACATAAGTAATACCCTCACTTCCCAACAAAGGAAGAACTGGTAATTTAGCAGAATGCTGTCCGTGATTACATAATACATTAGCACTGTATCTAACAGACAAATCCTTCTTAGCATTTGGGTTATTATATACCGCATCAGTATAAGCCAAGTTTAATACATAGGCAATAACTTGATACGGATATTTACCACGCAAATCATCCGTAACATCTCCAGAAGCTAATCTGTTCTGTATAGTTTCAATTATCTGTCTCTTAGTAATCATTGTCCTTTAGTAATATCAAGGGTTTGTAAATTAAACTCAGATCTAATGTTGATGCTGAAGTATTTAACTAGTAACTCAATCAAGTTCAAATGAACCGATTCTGGCCACTCAAATTCAACAGATGTACTTACCTGTCCAGTTAATGGGTTAGTTGATCCTGGTGGCAAATAAATAATATCCCCAGCCGAAATATAATAGTCATAGTTTGGCTGATTAGGGGTTCTCAAGTATGTGAATACCACAGGAAGATTTGCTTTCGGTAAAACCCACCATTTGCCGTTCTGAATAGCTGCAATAGGATGCTTAATAGTCGGCTTCAAAATCTCAGTGCCGATTCTGTACCCAAAGTCAGCCTGATTTAAAAATTCGATAGGTCTCTGTAAAGGATATGACGTATCGCAATCATTTACAAAGTCAGCGAAATAAGATCTGATATAGTACCAATAGTCATCTGGTATATTAACATACCCATAAGAGTCTTGATATAAAGGTACAGAATCACTATCCCCAATGGTTTTAACAAATGGCAATAAGTCATCCGTAATCTCTCTCTTCTCCTCGAAAACCTTTAGTAGGTCGTTCATCTGCTCAACATTCACATAACGGATGGCTGCATTGTAGTCATCAGGAGTGATATAGCCCCCGAATTGATCTTTTCCGAGGGCTGAATATACCTTATTTAATATTTCTTGTAATGTCATAATTACGCTGGCATTTTACCGTAAGATACTTCAAAATTCAAGATAGTCATGTTACAATTACCATTATTAAATAATATTGTATCATTTCCACCTGTAAAGAATTGAGTTGATGTATTGCTTGGATAAGAAGGTCCTGAAGCGTATCTAGATATAATTCTATTTGAATTTAAATTACCCTCAGTATTATAAACATCTTGAGTTACGTTGAATATGCCTTCTACACCACCACCCATATTTGGAGTTACAACAATATTTCTAGTATTATTTTGATATAAGTCACTATTCTCTCTTGGATTGTAGCCAGTATACCCAGCATCTAATAACTCGCCACTAACAATATTTTTATTAATAGAAGTTGTAGACTTCATATCAAGCATATAAACTAAGTCATAACCAGAATCGTTAAACTTCTTTTCAAAAGTTAACTCTAAATCAACCATAGTTCCAGGATTAATACCTCTAATCTCTAGCTCTTGCGAGTTTGATTCATTTATTAAAAACAATGAATTATTACCAAGGTTAGTTGAATTCCATAAGAAAGAGGTTTTTAATTTAGCCCAATATTTAGTTGTTCCATCTTCTAACTTCCAATAATTAGCGTTTTGTAAAGTAAATTGTCTTGTAAAGTTATAAATACTAGTTGATGGAGTTGCTAAAAAGAATGGGAATGAAGTTGTATTATCTGACCAACTAATTTGTGTTGATGAAAATGATTGAATAACAACCATTGTTTGGCCTGGACCTGATTTATATTCAATAGAGAATATAGATCCTTCATACCAAGCCTCATCGGCAGGACTATAAAAAACAACATCTACTCCTGTAGCTAAAAAACTAGAAACGTCTCCGGTTAAATTAACTACATATTTAGTTGTCTCTGATCCAGACGCTTGAGATCCATTTGCTGCTGTGAATAGTAATATATTGCTTCCATCATTAGTAAACAACTCATTCAAAGCGATCTCACTATTAGAAGGGCTAAATTCAGAAATTTGTTCTTGCAATGTTGCTACATCTGTTGATAACTGACTAACTTCGGTAGTCAATCCGCTAATATCTCCAGTATTTGTAGTAGTCTGAGATCCAATAGAAGCTACAGAGGTTTCCAAATCAGAAATAGCAGGAAGAACAACATCGGTAACTGTAGTATTCAAAGACGCAACAGTAGATTCTAATGTAGGCAAAGTGTCAGTCATGAATGTTTCAAACTCAGCAAGTAGGCTGTCTACATCGATACCTAAGTTATCAATCCATACTGGCTCGTCTGGTTGTCCACATCCGCAAGAGTCATTACAATCTCCACAAGAACCTCCGCAAGAACAATCTCTACATGAATCTTGAGTCTTACCAAGGATGTCATAAATCTGAGAAACGTATGAGCTATAGCTTACCTTATTTCCGCAAGCCAAAGCCTCTTTAGCATTAATGTATAAACCATTAACCTGATCAACATATTGTTGCAATGGACTTACTGTAGCTGATTTCAAATAAGCAACATGGCGATCCAACATCTTAGTGATACAATCTTGGATACCGCACATCTCTGTGTAAGCGATAACGCTGAATTGTTTTGTCTTGGTTAGATTCAAATCCAATACAAGACCATCATTTTGAATGTTAGATATTGTAACTACCAATTTACCTGTATACAATCCAGTAGCCAATACATTAACATTAATGTTAGCATTAGGCGTAACAATAGGATTTCCAGGAGGGTTGGCAGGAGCAGGAGTCAATCCAGCAGGGTAGTATAAACTCAACTCTCTGTTAGAAATGGTCCAGTCAGTATATGTAGTCAAGTCAGCCAATGTAGCACTTCCGTATTGAGTAGAAAATGCATCATAAGTAAATGACAAATCCAAACATACTGAACTATTACAAGCACTATAAGTAAATACTTGATTAGTTGTGTAAACTACCTCAGAAGTAGCAGACATATTTGCCTCTATATCAGGACCATCTGTAATTGTTAAATTATTTGTAGGTATGGTAATTTTAGTTGATACACCAGTATATTCTACAGTTGAAATAGTGAAAGGTCCATCATTAGCGCCTGCTGTCGAATTACTAATTGTAATTACAACCCCAGGGAATAAAACCTCTGTCAAATCAACACCTAAAATGTAAAACTCATTATCAGCTGTGACTTGCAAATATTCATTAGTCCCATTTTGACTCTCGTATTCATAGATGTTTTTCAATGAAAGCGTATAGTTACCAGCAGGAATAGTCCCCCCTAAATTATAGTTAGCTGAGACACGAGGGCTAGCGTTATAATCAATTAAAGGATTTTCAACAGTAGTTTTATTAAACAAAGGCATCCCTGATGGTGGAGTCAATAAAGATCCCACTGCATATTTAGCTACAGAATTAGGAAATGAATAAACGGTATCGTCCTTAACATATGCAACCTTAGTTGTACAGTTGAAATGAAGGGAGAAATTTAATGCCATGGTAATTATAGATTTATCTACAAAAATAGAAAAAGGGGCTAAGATATCCTAACCCCTTTTTACTCTTTTTTTAATTACTTTTATTTGATCAACCCCTTGACGGTTTCAAACGCCTCAGGATTGTTAGAAACGAACTCTACTAGGTTAAACAACTTAGTTTCGTCTGTATCTCCATCGATGTCGCAAAGATACTTAGCCTTTCCTGGAGCCTTAATTCTCCACTTGTTTACGCTCTCATCTTCAAACAACTTCAAGTTCTCAACAGCATTAGCTACTAGATTCTTGATTTGAGTCAATCCTACAACAGCATCCACAGTAGAAGGCTTATCAACTACCATATTACCTTTGATAGCATCGTAGTTCTTTAATAGGCTTTGAGAGTTTACAACTGTATCAAACAATGCAATACGATCAGACTTCTCTTCACCTCTCAATGGTAATCCCATTAGCTTAGATACTGACTTAACCATATCGTAAGACATGCGAGTCTCTTCAATCAAGATCTCATCCTCAAGTCTACGTCTTTCTTTAATAGAAGTGTACTTATGTTCAACTTGTACTTCTGGTATAATAAATTCAAAACGAGCATTTTTACGCTTATTTTGACAATCATTGTTAGCGAAATTATCTGAATAAAACCATAAGAAAATTAATTTCTCCAAATCAACAACAGGATTTAAATTCATTCCTGATGATAAAGTAATTTTGCTAGATTTCCAAGATAAATCATTTCCTCTAACAACAGGAGGCACTTCAGAGTATCTAACTTCAGTTCTAAATCCATCTTCAACTTCATAACCTATTGAAAATACATTAGTTGGCTGAGGAGCCTTTAAAACTCTTCCAGCTGATGTTTCTCCTCCTGGTCTATATAAATCAACATAGAATTTTTGAGAAGGTAAATAATCAATAGTTACAGGTAGAGGATTTTCTTTTCTAAAAAATGTAGGGAATTTACCCTTAAGAATTTCAATTTGCTCTTGCAAATCTTCGCGCTCTAAGCGCATGCCATCTCTATAAATCATAATTTTTGTTTTTATTTTTACAAATGTAAAAAAGAATAGGGGATTTCTCCCCTACTCTTTTAAATATTATTGATTATGCGTACAAGAATCCGCATTGCTCAATCTTGAACCAGTCGAAACCGAACTGAGTCAACATGTAGATAACGTAGTTGTCATTTGGTCCTAGGCGACGAGGAGAAGCAGCTCCATCATCCCAAACCTTCATGAAACGATCTTCACCGTCCATTGACTTGTAGATCAATTCAACAGTGTTACGCAACAAACCAGAAGCGTCTGCTTGCTTTTCAGCAGGCATAACAAATCCCATTTTAGTGAAATCGTTTTTACCACCAGCACCGAACAAAGTTGGATCGTAAGACAAATCAAATGACTTAACATTCAAATTCTTACCGTTCAAAGTCAAGGTAGAGAAAGCGAATGTAGACATCATTGTTTCGAAGTCTTGGTTATCACCGAAGATTACTTTAGCTGACTCTTGACGAGTAGAAGCAATGTTAGTGTTTGCCAAGAATGATCCAGAAGTTGATACTTCTTGCTCAAATGATTGATACAATTCTCTACAGAACAATGCCATCAAATCATTTCCTGTCCAGTTAGCCTTCATTCCAGAAATCAAATCATAAATATCCTGAACATCAAATCCAGTAGTAGAATTCCACTGCTCAGTTACAGCACGATTTTGGAAAGTTTCAACCATACCTTGAGCGTAAGTACTATCGTTCATCGCACTAGTACGAGGATTAGTAGCAGGATTAGGATTACCTTGACCCAAAATCATAGCACCAACCAATCCCAACAAGTGACGGTATTCGTGTTGTGCAAACAAGTGTGAGTGGAAACCTTTGATAGTCTTACCATCGTCCATCATTACAGGATAAACTTTGTCAGTCAAAGCATCACCAGTAATTTTTGCAGAAGTCTTGTGACGTTGCATTGGAGCATAGAAACGAGACCAGTAAGTAGCCTTAGCATCTGGTTGAACAGTATCTTCATTGAAAGAAGTAGTGTAAGCAACCAAAGTACCTGTAGGAGTTGGAGTTCCTGATCCAATTTTATCAGTAGTTACAGAAAAAGAAGTAGCAGTAAGAGTAGTTGTGCTTTTAACTCTATATCGAGTAGTTAAATCATCCATGCTAATCAAAACATCTCCAGCAACTAAAAATGGTTTAGCACCACTAATTTCAGAACCAGAGATTGTAAATACTGGCTCTGCTGGAACGGTTGTGTTAACCGCTGTGTAAGGCATAGCCTGATTGTAACGATCTTCTTCAAAGTGGAATGCACCATTAGAGTTGTTAACTACACGCTTAGCACCTTGAGCAATCAAAAGATTCAAGATGTCCAAACCTTGACCACCGAAACGCTTGAACAATTTTGTTGAAACATCTGGAGGAAGAGCATCGATAGATGAAAGAATGCCGTGTTGAGCATATCCAGTGGAATTTACTCCGGCAGAAGCAGCTCCATACCCTTGAGGTAGAGCTTGTGAATTATAACTTGCCATTTTTTTTAAATTTTAAAAATTAGTTTTTAGGTTTTATTTTATACCTAAGAACGCCTTAGTAGCTTCTAAGTGTGGGCTTGTTACAGGTCCAGTAGCTGGTGCATCAACACGGTTTACAATCTGACCACCATTATGTACTCTTTGTACTTCTGCCTCGCGAATTTTTCCTTCGGCAGACTTGATAGCCTGTTGAATAATTTTAGTTCTATTATCTAACCATACCCGGTTTTCTAGAACCTTCATTACTGTGTTAATACCATCCTCGTCAGGATTTATTTGTGCCACTATCCCTCGAACTTCAGGGAGTAACTTATTTAGATCGTCTTTGCTAACCGCATAATCCAAAGTTACTTCTCCAATATTTTCGAGTTCGACCTTAACAGGAATGGTTTTAACTCGGTTCCCCATGTCATTCAACACGTTGTCCCAAGTCGCCATTCTTTGAGCCGTTACTTGCTCCTGTTGGGTTCTCTGGTTTTGCAAATATCCAAAATAATCTTGCTTAGAGTCAAACTCTTGGCGCTTATTTTCAATAGTTTTTAAAGTCTTTTGTAGCTCAATGCGAAGTTTAGTGGGCATTTCCTCAATAGAATCATACTGAGAGTCAACATCCATATTGTTCTTATCAGCCACATACTCCATCACTTTATCAAATCCAATGCTAGCCAAATCAGGATCATTCAAAATTTCCATGATTGCCATAGCCTTTACAGGATTAGATTTCAATGAATCTGAGCTAGCCGCAAGAATAGTTGAAGCTACACCTAAGTCGCTAATACCTGTTGTCTTAACAAAGTTATTCAAGCGATTAATTGTGTCATTAGCGAAAGGATTTTGAACATCGTTCAAGTAAGGCATGATTGGATCATACTGCTTATACTTTTCTACGATTGGCTCATATTCCTTAGCCTTGTTTACGATAGCCTTTAGCTCATCATAACTAGATACCCCAAACTCTTCTAGGTTTAATCCTGAAGGAGTAGGAGCGATTGGTTCTGGTGCGATAGGTGCTGGTTCGTTACCAGTTGCCGCAGCAATTTCTTGGGCTGATACTTGAATAGGTTCTTCACCACTAGGAATTGCAGGAGGTTGGTTATTTGCTTCCAACTTCATTGCCTCTTCTCGTAGTTGAGAATCACTCCATCCATCAACCATTGCTCTCGCCTGCAAATCCGCAGGGATAATTAAATCATTGTTTTCCATTTGCCTATTTTATTTTTTGTTTTTATAAATTTCCTGATATCTCTACATTCTTTTGTTTCTCCAACTGACCTTCTTGAGCCAACTCAGCCATTCTGTGATTATGCTTAATTTCCTCAAGCAATGCCTTCTGCTGATACTCTGTCATCATAGTAGCCTGCTTCATTTGCTCTAGAGCCTGTTGTGCAGCAGCTTTAGCCTGTTCAGCCTGTTGTGCAGCCTGTGCTTGTACTTGAGCATTTGCTTGCATTTGCTGTTCAGCCTCTTGTTGCTTGATCTTACGCTGACGTTCTTCAGCAATAGTCATATACCATGCTGCAAACTCATCGTTATCTTTCTCAAGCTCTTTTTCAATAAACAAGTAGTCTGACAAAGAGATTCCGATAACACCGTTCTTTCCTGCTTGCATTGATTGTAATGCAGCTTGAAGGATTTGTTGTTTACGAGTGTTTGTTGGAGTAGACTGCATCTTAATTCCAATCTGCTCTAATGTCAAATCTTCAAATGCGTCTAATGCACTAGCTTTCTCTTCTCCCAATAGTTGAAAGTAATACTTATGCACCTCTTTATCAAAACGCATATTAGTACGAGTCTTTAAGATAGCCTTCTTAGCCACCTTCTCTTTCAATCGCATAATAGCTTTCTTCAATGGATATAAAGCGTGGTTAGTAGCATCAATCTCCATTTGGCTAATACCCAACCCTTTCTCAGAAGGAGTTGTAGGACTAGCGGCCATAGTTTCTGTAATACCAGCCAAGTCCATGATACGAGCCATGTCATCTTGCCAACAAGTCAACCACTCTTGTAATTGTGGTCCGATACCACCTGGAAGTTCTTGAATAGAGTTGTATCCACCACCCTTGTTCAATACGTCCATCTTACTATTTACAAACTGATTACCAGTCTGTCTGCGAACACGAACAAGATCAAGAGGACTCATATTCCCAAGACCCATATCCATATTAGCCAACAATCCAATATCAATAACAAGACCTTTAGGAGCAGCAGACCATTTAGCGGCTTGCAACTTCAACCAAGTCATCATCAACGAATCCAAATGCGGCTTCCATCTTTCTGCAATAGACTTCCCAGGTATTCTCTCAAAACAATATGACAATACTGCGTTACCACGAGAGTCACGCATAATATTCTTTTGCAAACCAAAGTCGTATACAAATTGAGATCCTAAGATATACTTACCTTCGTAGATATTCTGAACGCAGGTTACATCTGTCTGTCTCATACGTCCATCAGCATAAGGCTTCTTAGTAACACCAAACTCTTCTTCTTGGTATAGAATCTTACCATCCTTAGTTTGACGCTTAGTAAAGTATTCGTAGTCGTTTGCTTTATATTCAAAGTGCAATACATCAACTGAGAAATCTTCCCAGATATAACGGCCTGTTACAGGATCCTTTCTATTGAAATTAAAATCCTTATCAGTGTAACCTTGAGTTTCGTAGTAGATTCTTGCCAAACCTTCAATTTGCTGAGGCTGTGCGCCAAGAGCCAACAACTTATCTTTAATGTCACCAATACGGACACGTTGAATATGTCCTGCAAAAGATGGTTCTCCTTCTTCATCTTCATCAATAAACGCTGTAATAAAAGATGCAGGATTGATAAATCTCATACGAGTAACACCATCCTTATCTGCATATACTTGAGAAACACAGAAGTTAGTATTAACCAAAGATTCGATAGTTCTCAATCGAACTTTATCCCAGTCACTAACATTGAATGTATGCTCTGCAATATCCTCCATAGCATTCTCCAATGGTAACTTAAAACCATGGTAACGCTCATACATATCCAATTCAGTCTCATCTTGAGGAACCCAAGGTAGACTAACTTTAGCTAATCCCAACTGTTCACGCATAGGATTCAAAACCTTCTCCTCATAATATAATCTCCACTTTTTCTTTTGCTTCTCGAAGTTTGATGTTGGAGTTAGAGATTCGCATTTGACACGATAGTCAGATGCACTAAGCAAAGATTTAATTGTAGAAACGTATTTTGGAGCAGGGCTAACAATATCATAACTCACGTTAGTGTAAGCCTTTCTAGCATATTGTGTACCTCTGTTAGCTGGAGCATTCTTATCGTTCTGCGCTCCCAAAAACCAGTCACGGTATGGAGCAGAACTTTGACGGCCCTCTGAATAGTCGGTCATCATCTGAAACCAACCAGTGGCTGTCTGACCAAACAATGTTCTTCCGTTATACCAACGAGAGTAGATAGCTTGGGCTACCTGAGTAATATAACTCAAGGATTGTTTTTCCTCCTTTGGAATTCTATCCGAAGGAAATGAAATTATTGGAGTAAACTTCAACATCAACTGCAAATATAAAAAATGTAAACAAAACTAAGCAAGTTATTCAAAAAATTCTAATAAGTCATCCATCTTTCTGACAGCATTCATATCTTGCAAATACTTTGGTAGTGCTGATTTAGCACCTAACAGAGCCATACCACCAGCGGCAAACAAGTCATAGTTTGTCATCTCGGTAGGGTCATTGATCTCCAAACACTCCTCAAGCATCTCAATATGATTATCGCTACGGCCAAAGACTTTAATGTAGTTCATGAACTCTGTGAAGATCTGTTCCTTATCAGCCTCCCCGGTATATCGCCCAGGAGCTTGAGCCAGTTTACCATTAGGATCAATGTCAAATAACAAATACCCTTCATATCCCCACTCACGAAACTTCTCAATAACTATTGGTACGTTACGTTCAGGATAGACGTGCGCCCCAAACAATATGGCTAGTTTCAACATATCCTCACAGTAAGTGTTACCATCGTCAACGCGAGTATTATATGTAACAACGAACTTATTGGAAACCCACTGATCGATTGGTTTCTCTTGGAAATCAACAGAAGGATCGTGCTTATAAAATAAAGCTCCACCTCCATTAGACTTTCTTCTACCTTTCACATCTCGGTTTCCAAACTTAAATGGGTCACATCCTAATATGTATCTGTTAGAAACATCAGGAGATGGGAACCACATACTCTTTCCAGAGTCAAACATCTTCTTATTCCTTGCCTCATGAGGAGGAAGATATGAAACAGTGTACTTTCCTTCTGGATTATCTGTAACAACAACTTCACTACCGAATCCAGACTTCCAATCAAGTGATATGTTTCTAGTTCTAAATACTCGGTCAAACTTTAACTGATTGATTCGAGTTCTTAGAATACTTAAATCAAAGTTACTGTTTTTAGAGGCTTTAGAGGCAGCTTCTTGAAGCGTCCAAGGGTTATCCCTTATCTCACCATTTAAACGTAAATCTAGCCCCTTTTCCTCCAAATCCTTTCGGGTATTCATTAGGATAGTCTTAGCCCCTCTTGTGACAATATTGCCTTCGAGGTTCTTAACTGGTTCTGTTGGGTCCTCAATGATAGAGAGTCCGTACTCGTCCACACACTCATCGTACCCATCGTATGCTGGGATGAATAGCGTAAACAACCCTGAAGTTGTAAATCCGTTTTCGTTTCGTTCATCGTAGTATGAAGATTTAATTAGGTCAAAGAATTCCTTACCTCCACCTGCCTCAAATTCACCAAGCGTTGATGTAAACATCCCAAGTCCGTTAATACGCAAACCCTGGGACAAACACTTACGAACAACGTCCTGCCATCTTCGTGGAATAGATACTCCACTGTCTCCGTGCTTACCACCCTCGTCATCTAAGTATGCGTGCAGTTTCTGTCCGTCAAATGATCTCTCAGAAGAAGCACGAGCCTCGATCCAACCGTCATGTGATGCTGCACGGTTATGAGTCGCCCCTTGCGCTCTTGATGCTGAGTATGAAAATGAAAGTTTCTCTTTAGGGAAATCTGTTCCGTCATGTGATGGCTTTAAGAAGAATGGGATCTTACGCCAAGGCTTTACAATCTTATCGATGTAAACGTCATCACGAGCCTGAGTCTCAGTGATACTTTGGATACCACCCTTCTGTTGTTTATGTTCTGTTACAATACAGTACAGCATACAAGCCGCCTGTGATGTAGCCCCGATACGTCTCCGTTTAGGGAATATGTATCCGTAGCAAGTTCTGTAGCCCATGTCTACATTGTAGGCTCCCTCGTCAATATAAGCAGCAGGATACTTTGCAGCAAACTCCTCTGCGTTCTTTACACGTTGGAAATACTTAGTCTTTATCTCACCCTGCGTCCTATAAGTAACACGGTATTTATAAACAGCCTCAGTAGTAGTATAGCAATAGCGAGCAAAAATAAAAATCCTGCGATCCAAATCACGATACCAAGGTAAACTATCTTGACGAGTTTCATTTTGAATGTCCCAAAAATTTAAGTATACATATTGCCAGCCATCAATGTATGTAGGCTTGCCATTATTAAAAAACCAATACCCTTGATATCTTCTCTTGATCTGTAATTGAATCCACTCAATCTCATCCTTGTACTCAAGTCGATTGTTTTCTAGCTCATCATAAATATCGTTCTGGCTCACAACCTCTCTCTTTTTGAGCTTCATCTTCTTGCGGATCAATTCCGTAATATTCTTAAGCTTATCTGGAGTCTCTTGGTGTTTGAACCTCTGATTCTTTGGGTGTAGTCCATAGCCGTCAATTAATTTAACAGCATCATCCCAAGGCATCCCATAAAAATCTTCTACACTCGGTAGAGGAATCTCGATAGTCTTGAGGACAGGATCGTCAGCGTGATAAACAGCCACGCTATCTTCCCTTTGATATAGTTCATGATATTTAGAATTAGTTGCCAACTTCTGGGAATAATTGATCACCCTTAGCCTTATGTGGAGCTACAGCCTTGGGAGCGAACATCATGTACTCCTCTGGTCGTATTCCCAAATTGTCTTGCGCTAAGAACTTGGTTATGTCATTTTCTAATGCCTTAGATATCTCACCCTGCATGAATCTTTCCCTAGATTCAGAAAGCTGTTTACGCAAGGACTCAATGTTTCCAATGTGGTTCTTCTGATCCGTAGGCTCCTCTGGTAGGTCCATGGACAAAAGATCGTAGAGCATCTCCTCTGCTCGAATCATAATCGCCCAATCCTCAGGTTGTTGTAACCTAAGGAAGAGGACGATCTTAGCTCTGCAAGCTTGATTCTTATTGAGTAGTAACTCATTATATTCAGTAGGGAATGATCCGTCAATGTTAGGCTCTATTCCCAATTCTCTCAACGCCCAAGTCTTTCTCTTGGATAGCATTGGGTAGATATCAACTCCAGGACTTCCAGGGCTATACATCAATATGATGTAACGCATAACAAAGTCCGCTGTTAAGTTGTTTGGTAGATTTATCTCAGATGCAAATACGTTTGCGTGCTGAGCCAAGTCAGGGAACTTAAATAATACACTGTCTGAAGCCGACACCTTATCGATGCGGTACTTCATCTTCACATATAACTTACTATCCATTTACTTGTGCAATAATACGATTACTTTGGATGTAATACAAATCCTCTGTCATCACCTGCTTGTATTTAAACTCAAGCCTAACTGGCTGCTTAGATATAGATTTTACTATCATTCCTGCCTCTACAGGTGTCTTATGCCAATTTGATTTCAAATAACCATCCCTCCAATCATAAACGATATCACCAGTTGGAGCGTAGACTACTTCAAATATATCTTTCTCAAACTCCTCAGTTACATATTCCAAAAACGATGGACGTTTAATAGGAACCTTCTTGATGACAACGTAATCATTCAAAGATATAACTTTCTCCTCACGGATACATAGAATGATCTCCTTATAAGGTACTACAAGCAAGCAACGAGTCTTTCCTTCGTCAATGAACGTGTAGTAGTAAGCTTCATCTTTCTGTACTGTAGCTGCTTTAGCAATAGCATCATGCGAGAAGTAAACGAAGTCTCCTTTCTCAATTTCTACTGGACCATCCCAAGTATAGCAAAGAGCAGGAATATCAGCATAAGGTGACACAGAGTGTACAACACCGGAACGAGAACCCATATCAACTTTGGCTTCATCACTGATAGCCCTAACGCTAATTGTTGCCTCGCCAATCTTAACATCTTCAGAAATGATATTTGGGACCTCGATGATTACGCGACCTCTGGGAGGCCTTAAACTTTCTGCTTCTTTTTTTGTTATTTCCATACCTATCTAATAATAATTTACTTAAATACCCTAGACTAAAGCCAATTAAAAAAAACTCATAACTATACATAAAAAAGGGTATTTAAAATCCTAACTTTGTAATGCCTATCTTTGTTTTTCTTGTTTTTTGTTTAAAGAGGGAGCCACAACGGTGGCCCCTTTTTTTATTTCCTATTTGTCCCTAACTTGTTCAAATTTAGGTATCAAATTCCATTCCCTTACCCCATTTGATGTACTTCTGTCATGTTCAAATGACAATGTGTAACCTCCAAGCGGTTTGGGAGGACGTCCTTTCTCAATATGGTATCCTCCGTATCCATCCTCATATTCCTCTTTATAAGCAGCTGTACGGATATGATGTAGATACTTATGTTCTACTGAATAACCTGCTCTTGAACTAAATTGAATGTACTCCTTAGAGTCAATTACATGATATAGTTCGTGAACGTGTCCTTGCCACATACAATCAGCTCCTTCAGTTCTAACAGACATACGGTTGTTTTGAATAACACCCTTAGTCACCTCTCCACCGCCACCTGATCCGTGGAAGTACTTAATCTTAAATGTAGTCAAAACATCTTCTGATTTAGACTTCTTGATTCTAATCAACCACCAACCACCATATCCACCAACTAGAACATTTGTTCTACACTTGTAATTAAGCAAGTCTACAAATCTTCTTAGTGGATCAGTCTCAGTGTTCTTGATAATAGCCGTCTCATGGTTTCCATAACCGATAAATACAAGCATATCAGCATATGGCGTCCACCATTCAACTGCCTCCTCAATAACAAGGTCTAGGTAGTTGTAGCTATTATGCGCTGGGAGGATATCTTTCTTAGATCTACGAGGATCATACTTACCCTGCATCAAACAGAAAAAGTCACCATTAACAGCAACTTTCATGTCATTAGCTTTAGCGTACTCTAAGTGTTTTTTAAGAACGTCCCTTTTACACTTTGGATTATCAAAGTGAATGTCAGAGATCATTAAGAATCTCTGCTTCAAATCACAATCAGTAATTATTATGTTACGATTATGCTTTGTGCTTTTGGCTTTTATCATTAGTTGAATTTAAATACTCTATCTTTTTTAACGTAGGCGTTATAAATATCAGTAAGGTCATCCATACTTCCTTTTATAACCACATCCTTCCCATCGTCCAAAGATACGATAAGTTTTCCTTTCTGCACCATACCCCTGTCATCAACATATAAACTATAGTAACTGATTAGGCCTAAAGGAATCGCGCATTCCGACCATGCCATTTCACGCTCTCCGTATACTTCATCGGACTCGTAGCTAATCATAACCTTGCATCTAAGGACATTCTCGACTAACAAAAAGTCCCCTTTTTTGACTCCTTTCATATTAGTGTTTTCATCAAAGGTAATCATAAAGGGGATTTCTTTTTTAGTGTTTTATTGTAAGTTTTAAATATTAGAATGGCAAATCGTCATCTGAAACTTCTGCACCAACGGCTGGAGCTTCTTCATTAGACCGACCTTCTTCAGACTTAGGATCGTAAGTCATTTTCCACATATTCAATGATGTGTAGTACTTACCCTTATACTCACGAGAGCGAATATTAAAGAAGATTTCTGCTTCACAACCAGGACACGTCTCACTGATTGTATCTAGATTCTTACCAGAGATTTGAAATTGAAATACGTCTGTGTATTCCTTATCTCCTACTTGTTTTGTTACCTCCAAGTTTAGCTCGCGCCATTGGAAGTTACCTGCTTGTTGTACGGGACTCAAAGATTGTACAACCCCTTTCATAGAGAAATTACTCATTGCCTATTTATTTTAAATTGATTCCTTGTTTAAAAACAGGGGGATATTTCACCCCCTATTTTATTTATTTCTTTCTAGCGATATTATAGCCAAATACCTTTTCAACAGTTTCATCACTTGAAAGTTTCTTTCGAGCTTTTTCAGCATCTCTACCAACTCTAGCTAAACCACCTTTTATTGGGTGTTTTTTTTCATACTCAGAAAGAGCTTTCTTTTTATTAGCATCAGCTTTTTTAGCTTCAGCAGCAGTCATCTTTGGCATGGTTCCAAATGCAGCAGCCTTCTTATCAGACTTCTTAGCATATCTGTCACCAGGAAGAGGTTTGTTAATTCCTGACCCAGGTTTAATTTTACCTGTAGATCTAGGATTAGGTTTTTTTGGAGTTGGCATTTTTTTTAAGTTTTAAATTGTATTGGCAAATATATAGTAACTTTTATTATAACCTGCAAAAAACTTTTCCACAATTTTTTTGTTAATAAAATAATTTTGTCAAATCATACAAGTGTATTACATTTGTATCCGATAAACTAAAAAAACAAAGTTATGGCACAAAAAGATCCAGCCTTCCTGTTTTATACACAGGACTTCTATGTAGGGACCGCGTTCCTTACACACGCACAAGTCGGAAAGTACATCAGACTAATGTGCGCCCAACATCAACACGGAAGATTATCCGAGGAAAGAATCATGCACATATGTGGTGACATGGATGAAGCTGTGTTAGATAAATTTAGCAAAGATCAGGACGGAAACTACTACAATGTCCGTTTAGAAGCTGAAATTGAGAAAAGAAAGAAGTTTTCAGAGTCTCGAAGAGGAAACATCAAGAAACGCTGGGAAAAAAATACTAGTGAAGTACTAGTGAATAACACTAGTAATACACTTGAATATACTAGTGGAGATACTAGTGTAATACATATGGAAAATGAAAATATATATATAGAATCTAGTAATAATATATCTAGTAATTTAGAAAAAGAAAATACAAAAAGAAAAAGAAAAGAATTTGTCGCTCCATCGAAAGAGGAGATGATGGATTACGCAGCTGAAAAAGGTTTTGATCGTAGCGTTGGGGCGCAGGCTTGGGAATACTACTCCGTTGCCGACTGGAAAGACGCAAAAGGGGATCAAGTGCTAAACTGGAAACAGAAAATGATCGCATCATGGTTCAAAAACGCACAGAAAGGGGGCAAAATTCAAATAACTAGCGAAAATGATATCAACATACCAGGCTATGTAAAAGAGTTCCATAATAACCCTCTAATGAAGCGAGAGGTAATTAACGGAGTTTGGAATTATAAATCAACCCCAATCGGGTTTAAGTCTTAATCGTATGATAACAGCGAAAGAAGAGGCGAATAATCTATGTATGACTTTCTTAATGCAGCCACATACAGAACAACTTTACTATGGTATTGATAAAGAATTAGCTAAACAATGCGCTTGGATAGCAGTTGATAGAATAATTGAAGAAGTGGCTGAAAGCGCAGATGATGAAGTTAAATTCATGCGAATCATTTATTGGGAAAGAGTTAAACGAGAAATAAATAACCTATGACACCAAAAGAAAATGCAAAAGAATTATTTGAAAAATATTTTAATATAATAGATAATTCTCATCCACTTACTGACATAAATATATCAGCCAAACAATGTGCATTAATAGCTGTTGATGAGATAGAAAAAGCACTTACTGATTATGGTAGTGGAGATTCATTACAGCTGCAAAACATGGATAGCGAATTTAGATATTGGGAACAAGTAAAAAACGAAATTGAAAAATTATGACAGAACGAATAATAAACCTACAGACAAAAAGAGAGTACATCATCGACCTCAAGAACATCAACGGAGAAAATGCTATGCCATGCCCAGAATGTTCAGGGGATCGTAAAAAGAAATCCGCCAAGTCCTTTAGCTGGGATGCCCAGAAAGGAATCGGGAATTGCCTACACTGCAACGCACGCTTCGGAAAGAAGCTAGACGGAATATACCGCCCAGCAGAACAGCAGAAGCCAGTGTACGCTCGCCCAGAGTGGAGAAACATTACAGACCTAGAGGATGATGTCCTTAAGTTCTTTACTGACCGTGGAATATCTCAACGAACCGTCAACCAAGCCAAGATCTCCCAAGGACGCACATTCTTTCCTCAACTTGAGAAGGAAGCCAAGTGCATCGAGTTCAACTACTTCCGTGACTCAGAACTAGTCAACGTAAAGTACCGCGGACCCAAGAAATCATTCAAACTCTACAAGGATGCCGAGCTTATATTCTTTAACCTCGACTCAATGAAGGAGAACGACTATGTGATCATCACCGAGGGAGAGATGGATGCCCTGTCTTACATGGAGATTGGATATGAGTCAGTTATATCCGTACCAAACGGAGCCGCTGGGAAAGGGCAACAACGCCTTACCTACCTTGACAACTGCATCGACCTGTTCGACAACGTAGAGACTATCTTCATAGCCACCGATGACGATGAGCCTGGACGTATGCTCCAAGAGGAACTAGCAAGACGCCTTGGTAAAATCAAGTGCCGTAAAGTATCTTTTTTCGGTCATAAAGATGCAAATGAGCTGTTAATGACTGATAAACTAGCCTTGCAAGACTCAATAACCCACTCTGAAGCCTACCCAATCGAAGGGGTAATTACCGTAGACAACCTAGCAGATGACATTTGGAGACTAAAGCGCGAAGGACTTAAGCCAGGATGTGACATATCTATCCCTTCATTCAACGAGCTTCTTACCTTTGATCCAGGGTATCTAACCGTAGTAACCGGTATCCCCAACCACGGAAAGTCAGAGTTCCTCGACCAAATTATGGTGGACCTATCTACCAAGCACGGATGGAGGTTCGGTATATTCTCCCCTGAGAACTACCCACTACAACTCCACTTCTCCAAGATCGCATCCAAGATCATAGGGCAAAGTTTCAACAGTATGGAGGATCATAAAGTAATCCAAGCCATGGACTACTACCGAGATAACTTTATGTACATCGTTCCCAAGGAAGATAACAGCGTAGAGAGCATTATCGAACACGCTATCCAACTCGTCAAGCGATACGGAATCAACGGACTAGTCATCGATGCTTGGAATAAGCTAGACCACGACTACTCATCCAACGAGACCACATACATCGGTAAGCAACTCGACCTAATAATAAATTTTGCTCATAAATACGGAGTGCATATCTTTGTCGTCGCTCACCCTACCAAAATGCAAAGAGATAAAGGAAACGGCCCATACTTAGTCCCCACGTTATACGACATGGCAGGATCAGCCCACTTCTTTAACAAGTCCCACAACGGTATATCAGTATACAGACACTTCTTCGAGGATGGGACATCAGCCCCAGAAGTATTCGTACAAAAGGTCAAGTTCAAACACTGGGGTAGGCAAGGGAGCGTCTCACTACAATACGACATAGACTCAGGGAGATTCTACCAACCAGGATACAAACAAGAAGGGAATATACTAGCAAAACCAGTAACCCAATCCGAAATACATATGTAGTACACATGAAATATACTAGAATACAATCACTACTCGAATGCATAAAGCCCCATCAAAGGGGCGCATTCGTTTCTACCCTTATCGATATCCTCGGTATGGATCACTCACTCTCCAAAGAAGCTTTCAACTTCATGTCAGAGTACCCCACCGTTAAGAATTGGAGGGATAACCCCACAGAATACATGAACAAAGTCCTTCAAACTTGTTGCGATGAATTCTCAGTAGACATAGAAGCCGTCAAATCAGGAGAACGTAGCGGTAATCACGTTGAAGCCAAAAGAGTCTGGATGTTCCTTTGCGAAGGAGTTATGGTTAACAACTTCGACACCCTAGCCGAATACATCCAAATGGATAAGTCATCCATCAAATACCACATCTCTAAAACCAGACAATTCCTCGAAACTAACAAAAAGTACATGGAGCGCATTAAAGCAATCGTATCCAAACTTATGTCCGAAGGTATGTCCGAAACAGCAGAGTTCTTTATAAACGAGATAAACGACATTACAAGCAAACGTAGGACCTAACACTTTAGGAGGCTTTCCCCCATAGGGATAAATTGTCCCCAGATAGAAATGGCGGTCATAACCCCCAAATTCAAAAAAAGGCTGAACATAGTGTGGAGGGGGTTTACTATACATAATGCTATCAGGCCGATCCCCCGGAACGAGTTTTTGCGGAGGGGGTAGGGTCTAATCCGGATCCCTATTCACTAGAATGTTAAACCCTAGAAAGCGAGCGCATTGATTTGTTGCGATATAATACAATAGTAATACATATGTAATACACTAGTATTGTTGTATCATATGCCAATAGGTTTGTGTGTGTCACGTTGTCATTTGGTACAATATCCTAGGCAGATATCTGTTGTACTATAACGCAACATAAACCAATCACATCTGTTGTATTAAATGTCAACCTATCAATCTCGTAGGTCATACATATGTTGTAATAAACTACAATAAACCTATCACATTATCATCACCTTATCACGTCCTAATCTTTACCTGCTGTCATCCAAAAAACCGCGTGACAGGACGCAACATTGTTAAAATATGTTAAAATTGTCGGAGGGATCATTTTTTGATTATACACACGCGTGCGCCTGTTTCCTTATACCATAAAAAGCAAGCATATATCCACAGGTTGTTATATAGTACAATAAGGCAGTAACTCCCTCACCCCTGATTTCACCCTATAATGTCCTAAAATCTCAAAAACCCTAAAAATATTTGCAAAATTATCTTGTTGATTATCAATTAGTTATCTTTTTTGAAATGTTAAAATTGTTAAAATTGATAGATTTTTGTCAGAAGTAGTTGTAGTATTGCAGAGTCGTTCAACGGAACAACAACAGCAGAGATTGAAATCAAGTTACCTGCGTTACAGATGCGATGTGATATCGACTAGTAACAAAAACATTTCCGCGGTTTATAGCTCCTGAGTATCGCGTTAAAAATAAAACAGGATAAGACAAAGCGTAAGCGATGTACGAGAGTCAGCTCGCAGATGTGGTAATAAAGACTTCAACGAAGTTAAACATGCCACAGGTGGTTAACTAGGATAAGTTAGATTCCTACACCTAAACTGACCTGAGCCCACTAAATAGGTGGGGAGATAATAGGGCGAGTCTTGGGACTATATGCGGTAACCTACGAGAGTAGTAGCAGATGAGTACAGCGCCCTGAAATTAAGTGAAAGATAGTTTTGCTTACAACAAAACAAAGTAGCTGACCTAGAGTTATGTCTAGGCGTTAAACAATAAAGCAGGTTAACTGATGAGAGTTAGTTACTCGAAACGCTAGAACGCTAGCGTATTAACCATTAAACAATTAAAGCTATGTTAAACTACACAAAACTAATGAACCTTGAGCCAATTAGCTTAGGTAAAATGATGAACGACAAAGGACAACAGATTGAGTTCTTTGAGCATCCGACACGAGGTGATGAATATCCCGTAATCGCAGTGCTACACGAGACACAGCAGGCAGGTAACACAGAGTTCTACGAGCTAGATGATATGACAGCAGAACACGGAGAGTATCAGCCATGGTTCGATGAGCAGGGGTTACACATAGGTTAACTGACGAGTCCTGATTGGACGAAACAAGGGCGCAAGTCCTTGTCTTAACCAAAATTAAAGTTATGCACAAGTCATTAGTGGTATTCCACAGCACAAAGTACATCGGAAGTAAGAAAATGTCAGTAGTAAAGCAGTTCAACAACGAACAACATGAGGACAATTACATTGCCTACATGAAACGTAAAGGATTTGTTTTAGACGAAGTATACGAAATCAATTAAGAAACAATTTAAAACACAATACAATGAGCAATTTAAACAACGCAGTAGCTGTTCTGCTAATCACAGCAATCGGATTCCTAGTCATTGGCGGTGCGCTATTAATCAACGCTAGTGACGTATACATGACGAACTTTGCAACAATGAGCCTGATGGTCTCAGTGTTCCTGACAATCGTAGCAATCGCAGTACAACCTCATAAAAAATAAACATATGAACCACGTAACATTAAACATCGGGTTAAATAATAACCTGTTCACATCGGAAGAAGTAAAGGACATTTTACTATTCAAAGTATTTCCTAGTAATGTAATGGAATTTAGGGCGGCTGTCGGAAAGTATGAGGGCGGCGATGAACCTACCCTGATTGTAAAGATTAGCGATGTTAACCCTGATACTGAGTATTGGACAGCGTTAGTTGAGTTGATGTGTGAGACATTCACTCAGGAGTGCATACCTTACAAGCTAGTTAACAAGCTAGAGGGTGGCGGTATTGAGGTAACACACAAGGAGTTGGTATATGACAGAGCCTTTGAGGGTGAGCGATACGAATTTAGTGACGAGTATTTCATCGAGATGTAATCTACAGACCGGAATGGTTGCAGGGAGGTTCGATTCCTCCTCCGGTCTCAACAATTTAAACAATATAGTTATGAAAACTACACACACAACAAAAGATGGATTCGTTTGGACCATCGTAAGCAAAGGGGATGCAATCGTAATGTTCCGCAATGGTGGACAGATATTCAAGATTCATCCTGACGAGTCTGAGACTTTAATCGATGACGAATTGGACTTCGCAGATGACTTCGTAATGTACGGAGTCGAGGGTGAACAGCCACCACGAAAATGGGCTAGAGTTGATTCTAAGACTGGCAAAGGAATGAACGAGGGATATTGCGTGAATGATGGGGATGCTTACTTCGAAAATGAGGCGGACCTAGTGGAATACCTACGCAGTCAGAGTGATGATAATGGTTCGGGATTGTCGGACGAATTTATCCTGAATGAATCATTCGATGCGGACGAGTACTACTACACAGAGTGGGACGTGGAAGATGAGATGTACTACTACATCGAACAGCCTGACGGCACGTTAAAAGAAGTTGAAAACAATAATCTATAAACAATACAGCTATGAACAAGAGACAATTAATGGATGAAATCACGAACTTCATCGAGTACTACACATCGGATGATGCAGAGAGACAGCAAATGAGCGACACCTTGCTAGACTACATGCTAGATGTGTACCAAGAAACACCAAAGGAGGTGTACTTTATCAGGGATGGCAGTGTATACAGAGTTCAATCAGACCATCATCCCAAGTTCTACATCCCTGTAGACGATAAAGATGAGTATATATCTAAGTATATGAAACTGAAGTACATCGTACATATAGGTTAACTGACGAGCATTTAGTATGCGAAACGTAGGGCTACGGCTCTACGTCTTAACCATAAAAAAATAACAGCTATGAAGCTATACAAAATTAAAACAACAGCGTGTTCCTACGAGGATTTCTTGTTGGTAACCACACTTTCAGTGGATGACATTGCTAAAGTTATTAGACCCATTGTACAAGAAGAACGTGATGGGTATAAGCATTACACAAACGAGTCCTTGGTGGATGCGCTCAAGAAGAGATATCCATCAGCTACCATTGACCTTTATTACGAACCAAATACCATAACAATATGAAAGCAATCATTAAAATTACAGAAGGTCCTTACGGATTCGGTAGAACGTGGACCTTGGAAGTTGAAGGGAAGGATTGGACTAAATCATTCTACCTAGGTCAGGATGCGAAGGTATGCCATCGCCTATTGAATATGTCACCGAACTCAGTAGTGTATGCCATTGGCACACGAGAGATTGGGGAGGGGACTTCTGGCAATCGCAAGTTAGCCAAGTTCATTATGTCGGAGCTAGGTTTAACGGCTCGCAAATTAAAGGGAATGTCAATGTGGGAACTATCAGCAGAATGAGTATGGATTCAATAGATAAATCAATACAGGTCCTGAGGGATTCAGGATTCTATGCAGACAATTTGTGGCACATCGATTCAGTCAAGGGAGACTTCACAGACAAGGAACGTATGCAGATACTATCCGAGGCTGTAAATGATCCCGAAGTAGAGAAACTAATCATGCACAAAATTAAATTAGCGGTAGCTAGGACGTTAAAATACTAGGGCGTTTTACTATCATCTTTAAAGTTATCAACAATCGCTCAGAGTTAGCGTAATTAAATTAAATTTGTCAACAACAAACAAAAAAACAATGAATAACAACATCACCATTAACAACGTGGAGCTAGCATCGGAGCTGGCCCACCTTGAAATTCTCAGGTACTTTAATCCGTTTGAAATATATGTGGATATGGATAACGGAGACACAACGTACACTGACGAAATGCAAGAGACCTTCAACGACCTTTATGACATGTATCTAGAAATAATCGAATCAACACAAGTAAAGTAATGAAAGCAATAATCTTTATTCTAGCGGTCATGATGTTATCATCATGCGCTACACAACAACGTGGGTACGACTATAAGTCACACCACAAACGCAGTGCGAATGCGAAACCAAGCAAATGCTATGTTAAACACAATTCAAATTGGTAATAATATGTACTTACTACATAAACAAGATGGCTCACATACTATAGTTGTGAAACGAGAGACTTTAAAGGCGGCTGTAGATTCTATGAATGCATTCGCTGAGACTCACGACCTAGAAATTGTAATGAATCCGGAGACCATGTATCCGGAGGCAACGGATGGGACACGTTTCCCTGAGACAAAAGCATGGATTGAATTAGAACCTTATAAACAAGTAACAATATGAGCAAATTAGTAGCAATCACACACAGCGATGAGGTACTACAAGTAACCGACTACAGAGCTGAGAACAGAGGTTCAAAAATGAATCCTGAAATGTACCTGACGGAAGTTGAGGTGGATGGGAAGTGGATGAACGTGGATGTATTTAAACAAGTAACATTTAAAAAGATAGAGCAATGACACACATAGCAACACATTATTTATTTGGGGAAGAGGTAGTGGATGTATACCAACTTAACTACGACCCATCAATCATCGCCTACTTGATCGGTAGGAATGCCGGAACGATGGAGGTATTCACACACGAGGTACACCCATCGGAAATTATCTCAGCCTACGATGGTTGGGGTAATTGGATAGAGATTACAGAGGAGCAGTATAACGAAATCAAAAACAAACTACAATGAATCACATTTCAGTAGAGGTATTACAGCCTGCCAAGAAAGAAAAACACGCCGACCATTATAACGAGGGTCGAGTGGTATCAATGACAAGTAATAAAAAGGATGGGTTCATATTGTGTATGCATGGAACTTTCCAAATCTATATAAACTATGCCTACATTACGGCATCGACACACTACGAGAAAGCAATCGGTAAACTACTAACAATAATGAGCGATGTATCAAATTAAAATCAACGAGTACAATAACCGGAGCAAGGTATATACTCCGGTGGATATGGAAGTGAACCTAGAGGGGTCTCAGTCTATTCACACAAAGTTCTTCAGGAAGTGGAAGGGGGAGTTCAGTGCAGAGCTGGGTCAGTACGAGGTTATCCTGATGGATGACAACGAGGATATCTTGGATTCATTTTTATGTGATGACATTGACTTCATATGAGAAGGGTATGGTTAAGTGTAAGGATTGGGGCATTCATACTCCGGTCCTTACTCACCCTTCCGGTGATGATGGGTTTTGCAGTAGGTAGTTTAATATATAGAACAACAAGTAAATGAAACTAATTAAAGGTTATTCAGACGCGATGATACCGGTAGCTATATTGATCGGGTTATTCGGGGTGGAATTTAATTCTGCGGCTACGGAAATAATAGGAGTGGGAATGCTAGTGGTGATTGGGGTAATTCAAGCCATTTGTTATGCGACAAATAAAACTAACTGAGGAAGAGGTGAACACCTTGTTCGGTGCAATCTTCCAACAGACAAGTAACTTGGAGGAGAGGTTGAGGGATGCTCAGGGTAGTGTTGCTCAGCATATCCGGAACCAAATCTCAGACCTTGACAAGGTCAGTAAACGAATCATGCACGCTGGCATTGGTCAGGTTCAGGAGAAGGAGGTGGCGAATGATTTATACTAGTATGGCATACCATTGCTGTGCGAAACCGTGCAGTGATGAGTTAAGGAGTTGTGGTGGATGTACTTGCCACAATATAAACACTCAGAAGGGGTGGGATTCTATAGTCAAAAGTAAGAATATATACTTACATGTTGAGAGCGAAAGTCAAACCAAACTATTACAAGAAAATGAAAAATTTAATGGTAAAAATGTCCGAGGACGATCCAAGAGAAGGGTCATTAAATGAGTGGTACAAGTATATCCATTCATACACAAACAAGCGATTGAATGTGACCAGGAGCGAAAATGATAGTAAAGAATTGATAGAGAGCTAGTTATCTTTGTTGTTTGTTTAATTGTTGACTAATAGGATGTGAGTGGTAATTGACTGATAATCAAGCCACTCCTCCTTATTAGGTTAATAAGATTTATGGCAAACAATATGAATAGATGTTCACAATACTAGTGTAATACTATCGTAATACGAATTCAAATAGTAATAAACAATAAAAAAAAGTAAGTATGTCAGGAGGATTTTTTGAATACAAACAATGGGAAATAAATAACATGGCTGATGATGTTGAAAGGTTAATTGAGAAGAACGGAAGGAAGAAAACTGATCGGGAACTAAAGGATGAGAGTTGGTATGATCCGGAATGGTACGAAAAGTATCCTGAGGATCTATACCACTACAAATATCCCGATGAGGTGATTGAGAAGTTCAAGGAGGGGTTGAATTATCTACGTTTAGCGGCTGTATATGCTCAGCGAATAGATTGGTTGGTATCTGGCGATGATGGGGATGATTCCTTTCTCAGAAGGTTAAAAGAAGATTTAAGTAAATTAGAAACTAAATAACTATGGAAAAAGAATTTGTACCTTACACCGAATCCTTAGAGTTAAAGCAACTTGGATTTGAAAATCCTAATCCCATAGGGGGTTATAGAGGAGGAGCAGTATTCTATTATGATAAATCAAGTGAATTATTTTATGATGGGCTTCCGATGTACAGTTCATCTTATCATAGAGATATGATAATAGCACCAACCTACTCACAAGCATTTAGATGGTTTAGAGAGAAGTATAATATGAATCACTCCATAATTTTTCATGAAACTACTTTTTCAAATGATTATCAATATCTAGTATTATCAAATGATAATGAATTTGTGGACGTAGGTTATATCACTTACGAAGGAGCAGAGTTAGCTTG
>JACCDG010371157.1_pt1 | contig 55377 bp, 48 predicted proteins | sample 7442471 | NCBI WGS metagenome assembly JACCDG01 (sample SAMN15323444, study PRJNA562643) | freshwater metagenome | isolation source: river surface water | place: USA:Blue River Watershed | collected 2017-08-17 | reverse complement strand
TTATGGTGTATCTAATTGTGAAGATTTAGATAGAGTACGTGAACTCAAAGAAAGATACGATATTTATGCAAATCAAATAAGAGCTAGACCTCCTGGAGGAAAAGTAACATCTCGTATTGATATGGACCCTAATTTTATTGAAGAATCTAATAAATTAGGAGTGCGAATTATGTTATTTGGAACAATCACATCTATTGAGAATAGGTTTGAAATTTTTACAATTTCTCGTGAACAAAACTTAGAATACAGAAAACATAGAACTAATATTAATAAATACTATATGCAAAAATTTTTACTTCCATTTAATGTTCTTATTGTTTCTTCAAGTTCAGGTGAGACACTTGCACCAAATTTAAATGATTTTCAAACTATAATGTCTGGAAAGCCCTTATTATCTGAAAGAGAGATGAAAACGATTGAAGATTTTTTATTGACTTTAGAACTTGCTCAGTGATAATTTAAATTTATATAAGTAGATGAAGTCTCTGAAACCAATATACATAGGACTAGGATTGCTTGTTTTTATACTAGGAATCTCAGTCTACTATTTTCAAGAAGGGTTTCAAACTCTTTCTTGTGGAGCCATCACCAATTGTGCAGATTGTGCAGATACCAACGGTTGCGGTTGGTGTACGAATGCAAAGAAGTGTGTTGAACAGAATAGAGTTGGAGGCCCTAAAAAGACCTGTACGATACGCTTTTTCGTAACCTCGGCAACCCAATGTCCCCAGGTTCGCCCCTCTTTCTTGAATACTCAAGTATCAAATGAACTCACTGGAAAAGGTCCTGCGGCGAAACAGAATAGAATGACAAAAGTACCTGATTTAATTGGTGGAAATTGCCCTTCTACTGATAAAATTGTTGAAAATGCTGAAACCAGGTTGAATGAAATTATTAAGAATGTCGTTGCATCTGAAATGAAAAAATATAGTGTTCCTCTCAAGGAAGGATTTTTTGATCAGAATAAAGATATTGCTACGATGTTACTTAGTACAGTTAAAGATAAAGTAACTAAAATGGTAGATTCTTCTGTGCAAGCCGCTGGATATTCAGCACCCGTTTCAGCCTAAAATTGAAAGTTGAAATTACTTAGAACAGATAGGAAGAATGGAATATACTGCTATCTTTGAAGAACGTATTCCTCTGACTCCAAAGGATTTAAGAAAAGATTTGGAGAATATTGATACCATCCTTTTAGATAAATTAAGTGGTCGTCTTGAAAATAAATGTTCTCGTCACGGATTTGTAAAACCAGATACCATGCAGATTCTTTCTCGTTCCATGGGATATATTGAAAATGGACGATTCACTGGAGATGTAGTCTATCATATTCAAGCACAAGGCAAAGTATACAATCCTCCTGCTGGATTTCTCTTAGAAGGTGTTGTCATTCGCAAAAACAAAATGGGTATGTATGTTTCCTTTGAAGATGCTATCCGAATTATTCTTCCTCGTGATTTGCATCTTGGAAATCAGGAATTTGAAGATTCAGATATTGGATCCATTGTTCGTGTTGAAATTCAGAAATCCCGTTTCCAAGTGAACGATCCTTATATCTTGAGTGTTGGACTCTTTCGTGGACTTGTGAAGAAAGATGCCGTGCAATTTGATAATGAATGCAATCCTGTAGGTTCTGCCAAAGGAGAGGGAGATGCTGTTGCCAAAGAACTAAATATTAATGTTGGAGAACGCTTTGGTAATGAAGAGGGAGAGGAAAAGGAAGAAGAAAATACAGAACCCATTCTCTTCTATAGCAAAAAGCCCGAGTTCCGCCAATTCAGCAACTTCTTTGTAGAACCTTTCAAACTCCAAGATACAAATGGAATTGAAAAACTTTGGCCTTCTGTTGAGCATTACTTCCAAGCGATGAAGTTTCCTAATGATCCTGATTACCGAGAAAAGATTCGCACTTCTCCTACTCCTGAAAAGGCCAAACTTTTGGGTAGTAACAAGGCAAAGAAGATTGATCCTCAGTGGGATGCAAAGCGTGAGGATGTGATGCGCAAGGCATTGTATGCCAAATTCTCACAAAATGAACAACTTCGCAATCTCTTGCTTTCTACTGGTGAGAGAACTCTTATTGAAGAAAGCCCAACGGATGGATATTGGGGAAGTGGAAATGATGGAAATGGAAAGAATCGCTTAGGTGTGCTCTTAATGGAACTCCGGTCTCAATTGCGGAAAGAAGATGAGGAGTAGAGAGTTTTATATGATTAGATATGTCTACTTTAACAAATGAAGAGTATGATGAAAGAAAACGTTTTCTTGAGGATTTGAAGAGATTAGTAAAAGAAGAACAGGAAAATATTTATAGAATCTTGAAACAATCTGGTGAAGATTTCAGTGAAAACAGCAACGGTATTTTTTTTGATCTTACCAAAGTCAAAATGGACACCTTTCAAAAGATGAAAGCCTACATGGAATTCTGTTCTAAAAATCGTGAGAACTTCTCTATTCGCGAGGAAGAAGAGCGAAAGGCACAGGAAATATTATCCGGTCACGATTAACCTAAACAGTTCACGCCTAGTACATATAGGTATGTTGTCCGATATTCAACAATGGATTTCTCATAATCCCTCTCGTGATACGAAACTTAGCACGATAGAGATTCAAACACAAAGCGATACAGGGGGTGCTGAAGTGCTTGCTGGCCCAGGTGGCCTTATATCAACACCTCTTGAACCTCCCGGTCCAGTTTCCTTGTATTTGTGGTATACTGATCCTGTTTATCGTGCAGGAACTCTACAAATCCGCAGACAAATTCTGAGAGAAACTCTTTTAACAATTGGTGCACGGGTTGATAAAGAGTGCAAAGGTCATAAATTCTGTCGTCCGCGAATCCATGAGCAACTTGCTGCGCAACAAAGTACACATGTTTCCCCTACTCAAGATACGCATGATCTTGATAATGCACTTTGTTTCCTATTTGATATTCAAAAACTTGTGATTGACGAAGCCAATAAGAAATTACTCTTTTATCCTGAGAATTTGCAAACATGGTCTTCTTCTAAACCCATTTGGATGTGTGGACTTGGTTCAAGATGTGTATACCACCTTTCCGGTGAAAGACTTATGAGCACCTCTCTTCTTTCTTGGATGCAAGAACGAGAACATGAAGGATTTAAATTCAAATGGCCTGTTGCTGATGGAAAACTAGATGATTTGAAACAACGCGCCGAAACTCTGAAAGTGAAAATTACTCTGGATAAACCGAAAAAAGATGATTACTGTCTTCTTGTAGGTCGTGCAGAGACAATTCAGCACATTCTTAAGGAATTTTCAACTGGACCAACTTCATAATTTTGAAGGCGCGGCGGCTCAAAGGGAAGTCTATATAAGTGAATAGGATTGACACTATGGAACTATATGCCGCAGAAGTTGAAAACTTGAAAAAGTTACTCAATGTTTGGATCAGTGATAGCAAGCAAGAACTTGAAGCCACTTTTGGACTTCAAGTGCCTGTAAATATCACTACTTTCCTCGCAGTGGCACAACGTTTACGTGCAAAGGATTTCAATTATGTTCCTGAAGAGGATCGCTTGACGATTTCTACTCCTGAACACTTCCGATTCAGTGTTGTAGGACCTGGAGATATTCAAGAATACTGTCGTGATGATACTCTTGCTGGAAAGCACTATAGTATCATGATAAAAGATAGAAGTGTTCAAGAAGCAAGTACAAAATTGGAAGATTATGATGTATCCGTAAAAATTCGTAGAGAGGAACCTATCGCTAAAGATGATCCAAAGATTGGCGAAATGATTAAAACATGGTCACAACAACGAAAGGCGTTTCGTATGATTCGTCGTTGGTCTTTCAAATCACGAGATGAAGGATTCAAAGTGGACATGTCCATTGTTCGTAGCACAAAGAGAAAGGAAGGGGCTTTTGCCTGGCAGCGCAAGTTTAAAGATCAGGATATTATGAATAATCCTGCTACTTATGAAATTGAAGTAGAACTTCTTCGTCTTGAAGGTGATACTGTAGATGCTGCACTCAAACGCCTTGTCAAAGGAATTGGTGAAGTACTCCGCGGAATTCAAAAGAATACTTTGCTCATTCGCAAAACCACGAAGGACAATGTCTTGCGTGCCTATCGTGAATTGACGCATCTTGATAAATTCCGTGGTGTAGCGCCCATTACATTGGAGATGGCAAATTTCATAAAGGAACGAGATGAAACAACAGCAAATATTCGCGACGGCTACAATGTAACAGATAAGGCGGATGGTTTGCGTGTAATGGCCTTCTGTGATAGAAAAGGTGAACTCTTTCTTATTGATATGGGTTTGAATGTGTATCGCACAGGAATGAAACAAGAAACTTGCCGAGCTGCACTCTTAGATGGTGAATGGGTCACAAAGAAGAAAATCGTAGAGGGTGAAACCGAGGCAAAAGCCACAAATATTCTACTTCTCTTTGATATCTATATTGATATTGATGGAAAAGACGTAACTCAACTCCCTTTCCAAGCTGAAGAAGAAACTGAAAGTCGTCATGGCCTCTTGAATCGTTGGGTGAACAAATGGAATGAAGGAAGTGGCCCTACTCTTCTTGTTCCTGGTATCACCGCGGCTACCAAACTCAAAGTCTCCTCAAAAGACTTCTTGTTTGCAGAACCTGGTGATAAAGCCATCTTCATTGCTGCTCAAAAGGTACTTGGTTCTGAAAAGATCTACAATACAGATGGTCTTATCTTTACTCCAAATGCACTCCCTTTACCTCAAAAGGCTGGTGTAGGATTTGAGGAACAATTCAAGTGGAAGCCTGCAGAAGATAACACAATTGACTTCTTTGTAACATTTGAAAAGTATTCCAAGAGTACTGAAGAGCGTGTCTATGTGGATGTAAAGGCTGATACAGGTGAAACCATTCGTTACAAAACGTTGCGTCTCTATGTGGGGTCCAGTCGTGAAAATGCAGATGAAAATCCTCGTGATACAATTCTTGAAGAAAAGCCTATTGTTCCTGAGGACAAGAAAAAGAAGTACAGACCTGTACTCTTTACTCCAAGTGAATTTCCTGATACAATGGCGAACACCTGCCACCTTTTAATCCAAACCGATGAAAGTACTGGTGAAGATTATGTGATCACGGAAGTCTCAAGAGAACCTATTCAAGATAGAAGTATCGTAGAAATGGCGTATGATCCCAAACGTCTTCCTGGATGGCGCTGGGTTCCTATGCGCATTCGCTTTGATAAGACGGAGCGATTCCAGTCTGGTCAATTGAGCAGAACTCTAAACAGCGACATGACTGCTGAAGGTGTCTGGAATAGTATTCATGATCCTATTACAAAGAGTATGATTAGCACTGGTTCTGAACAACCTACTGAAGAAGAGGTTGCTGATCTCATGAAATCAAAAGGTGAACGTGAAGCAATCAGTCAGAAGTACTTTGAACGCAAAGCTGCAGAACAAGATTTAATGCGTGTGAAAGGCCTGCGTGATTTCCACAATAAATGGATCAAAGAAAATATCTTATATGCCTCTGCATTAAAAGGTGGTCGCAAAACCATTGTAGATTTAGCAGTTGGTGTTGCTGCAGATTTACAGCGTTGGAGACGTAGAAATGTATCTTTCGTGCTTGGTGTAGATGTTGCGGGTAAAAACATTATTGGTCCTGGCGACTCAGCCTATGAACGTTACTTGAGTTCAATGAAGCGTCATATAGAGGAGAAAGCTAAAGCAGAGAAAATGAAGAGAGGTGAAAAGAAGCCCTTCATTTTGGATCTTCCTCCTATGATCTTTGCAATTGCTGACAGCAGTAAACATCTTGTAAGCGGTGAAGCAGGTGCAACAAACCAAGAAAAAGACATTCTCCGCAGTGTCTTTGGTAAAGCACAGCCTCAAGGCCCTGTTCCTCCTTTCGTGGAGAAATACGGAGCTTCTCGTCTCAAAATGGGTGCTGATTGTGTAAGTTTAATGTTTGCCCTTCACTACTTCTTTGAAACTAAGGAAACATTTAATGGACTCTTGCGCAATCTTGCAGACATTCTCAAAGTTGGGGGATATTTCATTGCTTGCTTCTTTGACGGTGATAAAGTCTTTGATATGTTACGTGGAATTGAAAAAGGATCACGAAAGGCTGGAATTGAAGATGATGTGCTTCTTTGGACAATCACAAAACAATATGAAAAGGATGATTTGCCCATTGATGACAGTGGATTTGGATTGGGAATTGATGTTGAATTCATTACCATTGGTACTTCTCACCGTGAATACTTAGTTCCTCTCAAACTTCTCCAAGAAAAGATGAGACAAATTGGATGTGAATTGGTTGTAAATAAAGATGAACTCAAGGAACTTGGTCTACAACATAGTACAAATACATTTGATCATTCCTTTGATATGGCTGCGAAGGCTGGAAAGAAATTCCAGATGGGAGCTGCGGTGAAGGAATTCTCATTCTTGAATCGCTGGGTTGTATTCAAGCGTAAAAAGGATATTCCTTTCATGGTGGAAGAAGAGGTTGTGGAACTTCCTGGTGCAGTGACTGCTCCAGGACAAAAGGTGGGCGTGGCTGTTCAACAAAATGTCATTGAGGATGTGGAGAAGAAAGATGTGGCAGATCGTGTAGCGACTTTGGTTGGAATGCCTCTAGCAGAACGTGCTGCTGTATTAACTGCATTGCCGGCTGCAGTGCAGAATGAAACAGTCAAGGCACTCCCAGCAGAACTCAGAAATGAAACAACGACCGCAATGGCCAATGTTTCAGCAACGCTCAAGAAGAAACCTCGCGTTGTTGTGAAGACTGCACCCAAGGCAGAAGGTATTGTAGGTGAAGATGATGTAGTTGTAGAAGAAGAATCAGATGTGCCTGTCCAACGAACACTTCCTGTGGAAGCCCCTACAGAAGAAGTTGCAGGCAAGAAATATGCGATTGGTGAACTCTTCCAGTTCTACGACGGTGCATCTCTAGAGGATATCCTACGAATCAAGGATGCTGGTGCAGGACGTTGGTTGGCTCCCACTGCGCCCTTCCCTATCCCTGATCCCGAGAACCCCAAGGAACAACCGAATAAGGTGTTGTATCCGACTGTGGAACACTATATCGCTGCTATGCATTACAAATTAGCAACCAACAAACCTGAAGCAGCAATCTCCTTGCTCTCTCGTGAAGGCTCTATTCACCAAAAGTATCTCCAGCAGAGACAATTGGAGACGAATGATGGTGCACGTGAACTTCCAAAGAAGCGCGACTATGAACTTCTCCGTGAAGAATCTGAAGAAGTAAAGAAAGCCATACGGCCTGCGCAGTTGAAGAAAGAAGGCGCGAAGTTTGATGCTGCCAAATGGGCAACTGTGAAAGACAAAGTCTTAGAAGATGCGTTGACGTATCGTTGGAAGCACGATGCTCGTTTGCGTAAAATTGTTCAAGCCGCAAAGGAGCAAGGAAAAACACTTCTCTATTATACACCTGGTTCAGGAGCCAGTAACCTTGGTGGAATTCGCAAAGCCAATACTGGAATGATCCAAGGAGAAAATCGTATTGGAAAGATTCTCATGAAACTTGCAGCATTCCCTGGTTACTAGGCAAATAAAGTTCTCGTATCTAAATAGAAATGCCTGTTGTTGTTTCTTGGCCTGGTGGCGTATTTCCTGGTGCTGCAGTTGTTCCCCGTGGAGGAAAGAGAAAGACGAGAAAAGCGGCTAAGAAGTCAAAGAAGACTCGTAAGGTACGCAAAGGTACCAGAAAGTCTCGTTGCTGGTCTCGCAAATAATTAACTTATTCCATAGACACTTGTAAGTGTTCTATATTGTTTTACCCAACCCAACCAGGACTGGAGTTGTACTCCTCCTTGCTGGATTGCTCGTTTTTCAATGAGTTCAAAGACTTTGAATTCATAATTAATATTAATTCTACCATATGTATCTGTGAGTTGATCAAAAGGAAAACTGGGCTTTCCTAGCCGTTGATTGACATTTTCATGAAGAGACCAAAACCAATTTCGTATGAATGGTTTGAGTTCAGAATAGGGCAATGTATTAATGGATGTTACAGGATGATCTGTTAACCATGCTTTGAAATGTCCACGACATTCTTCACAAGGTAACATAGTTCCAGTAGCGGTAATGAATGAGATCCAAGCTCTTCGTTCATCATTTTTATAAAGATCAAAGACAACCTGTCCAACTCTTTCTGCAAGCCCATGCAATATTTTCCAAACAAATGGACCCCATTCTTTATTTTCGGGATATGCTGGCCCTGGAATCTGACAACTGCACGGCATCTCTAAGAGGCTGTGTTCTTATGAATAAAAAAATATCCGCAAAAGCAGAAGATGGAATCAAGTAAAATAGTACAATTTATTAATGCATCTTTACTTGGTATTTTTGCAATCTATCTTATTGCTCGCGGCGATATTGCATGGTATGTTATATTTATTCCATTTATAAGTGCAGCTAAATATCTCTTTTTATCACAAAATGAAGATAAAACTATTGAAAGTAACCAATGGGCCCATTATTTGGCATGGTTTTTAACAACCCCAGTGATGTTATTTCTTATCTTCAAATTGAACAATCTTCCTATCATAGATTCTGCAATTTACATTGCATTAAATCAACTTATGATCTATTCGGGATATATTGCCTATACACAAAAGAATGAAGAAAAACTGTGGAACTGGTTCACAATTGGATGTTTGGCGTTCGTGCCCATTGTGTGGCAACTCTTGAAGTTTGAAGAAGGTATTCCACTTATTTTACTGACATTAATAACTTGGTCTTTGTATCCTATCATATGGTATTTGAGTCATAAAAAGCTAATTGAAAATCCTATGCGCAATGTTTTCTATAGTTCTCTTGATTTTACAAGCAAAGCAGGCCTCGTGACACTTTACTTGATTGAGATTGGTAAATTAAGCATTCCAGGGCTAAAGATTTAAAACGAAGAATAAAAAGAGAATGCCTGCTACTTGGCAAAAACTGGCTTTTCAAAATGAACATGAAAGAGATAAATATGTGCATTTTGATGAGCCAACACACATTTATACAGTAAAAGGAACAAGTAAAGGCTATATCAGTACAACAAAGTTTCTTCATGAATTCTTTCCTCATTTTGATGCAGATGCTACCATTAAAAAAATGATGAGTTCTGCAAATTGGCCAAATAGCAAATGGTATGGAAAGACTGCAGAAGAAATTAAGAAAACATGGAATGACAGTGGAAAAGAGGCTAGTTCAAAGGGTACTGCTATGCACTTAGCCATTGAACAATTTCTCAATGGAGCAGAACATCTTATTGATGAGGAAGTGAAAAAGACTCCAGAATGGCTTTACTTTATGAATTTTTGGAACAAGTTTGGTCACGATCTTGAACCTTATAGAACAGAATGGGAAGTTTGGACCGAGGAATATAAGTTAACGGGAAGTATTGATATGATCTTCAAGCGAAAATCAGATAACACCTATGTGATTTACGATTGGAAACGATCAAAGGAGATTAAGACAAATAATGATTTTCAATCTGCATTGTATCCAATGGAGCATCTTCCTGATACAAACTATTGGCACTATACTTTGCAATTAAATGTATATCGCTGGTTTTTGGAAACCTACTATGGTTTAAAAATCAGTGATTTGTATTTAATTATTCTCCATCCTGATAATAAAAATTTCATTCGTATGAAGTTAAATCGTTTAGAAAAAGAGATTGAAATTATGATGACTGCAAGAAAACGTGCAATTGATGAAGGAGGAAAGTATAATGTGGTCCTCCCTTATCCAGGCTGTGAAATGATTGATGATTAGGATTATTTCTTTTTCATTTGTTGACGTTTAAGAATGGTTTCACGCAAGGAACCTTTCGCAGGAACTTTAGGAACACCAATTGCTTCTGCTTCTTTTATCTTTTCTTTTATGCTGGTAGGCATATCAGAAACCATGGGTAAAGTGAGTGCAATTGGATCGCGCACAAGAACAGAAAGTTTATCAGGTTCAATCACCAAAAAGAAAACTCTTGTTATTCCAGATGTTGTGAATGGTTTTCGTATGATAACTTCAAAAGGTTCTTTTCTGATGTCTAATTGAACTACAACCATATTAATTTGTCTTACAAGATTGGTAATTTGTTCAAGGGTGAATTTTGAGGATCCAACCGTTAATTCAGGAACAACGCTGTCAGCAGTTATTGGAGTTAGGCCAAGAAGACTAGCCAGTGAACTAGATTTTCTACGAAGTTCTGAAATCTTTGGATCATCTGTTCCCATAAAGGTTTTCACGCTTTCTGGGAGTGAATACTCAGGTCCAATTGCACCATACGCTTCACCATCCCCCTTTGCACTCTTCTCTTCAAGGTAAATAGCCTTTTCATCTGCTTTCTGTGCCCACTCCATTCGCATCAATTCATACCATGCTGCGGATTTTTCAGGAATGATATATTCATTTCCTCTGCGAATAGGATTATCCAAATCCACCATGTAAGAAACTTGTTTTTCAAACAATTGATTTCTCTTTTCTGCATAACGTAGAATTTCCTCAATCAGCTTCACATACATCAATGTTGGAACATCTACTTCCTGAAATCCGAGGTTTGTTTTTACAGGAGTATGGAGTAGACATTTATTTTTGGAATCCACCCATTTGCATCGCCCAGATGCTTCACACTTGCCCTTTTCTTGTACACTGCAATCAACTCTTCTTAAAAACTGTTCTTTTGGTATTTCATAGTCAGGATCACCTAACATCCATGTGATAGGTTGTCTATTCAAAATCTGATCTAATTTCTTACGCTTCATATAAATAGGTGTATCTTCATCTTCTACTACAGCCATGATACGCTTTCTAAGATCTCTTGCATTGGGAAGGGATGCAATCCAGTTTGCAAAACGAATGCGCAAATGTTCATAAATTTCATTCAAATCTTTTTGTTTTGTGTAAACGATGCTTGGGGTTGTTTTTTCAGGACCTTCTCTATCAAATACAATTTGTTTATTCTTATTCCAGGGCAAGTTCTCAGGTTTGGTCTTTACATATTCAACTGTGAAAATATCATCTGGTGTTACATAGGCAATTTCCACTTTCTGCATATTTGCCCTCGCATATAAAATGGCTGCACCCAGAGTCTGTAAAGGAGATTCTTCAGAACCATCATTGGTATCATTTCCATTTTCAGTATCTATAAAAATAGCATCTGTACCAGCAGGAACGTTACTCGTCATTGTTTCTACAACAGCTAGATTCTTTGGATTAGAAACTGGAATCATACAACCATTGACAAGTTCCAAGGCTCCAATACGATATTGTCCTTCTTTTATTTCTACATCAAAGATACGTGTTGGTGTAAAATCACTTCTTGCTTGTAATGGGTTTACTAGATATTTAGTATAAAAATCAATTGCATTGTCAACAGTGATCAAATCTGAAATACGAATATCATCCCAATCTAAGCAGATCTTTCTCCAGATACGCTTAATATATCCATCATCAACAATTGGAACATGTATATACTGACCCTTCCCATAAATTCTAGTCACATCAAGAAGAATAGCAGCAAGGTGATTGTAGGAATCACGAACCATTCCAAATGCAGATACAGTTTTGCTTTCTCTGAAGAGTGTTATAATTTGAGATAAAGAAGGAAGAAGTACAGGAGAAATTGTTGTACTTGCATAGGAAAGACGACCATCTGTTGAACTTCTGCATTGTCCAATAAATTCTTCAATGCGATCCTTCACAGGATAAGGCCATTGTCCCAAACGTTCTTTCTCACGAGAAAATATATCAAAATAAGGTTCCTTACCAGGACGATTGTCTACATAGAAGATAGGTTCCCAAATACCAGAATAATGTCTCATTATAAACGCAAAATCATTGTCACTATGAATCGCAGCATTGAACCCATAGGTTGGGCAACGAACCTCAACTTTTTCTTCTTTAGTAATTTCATCAATAACAAGGTCAAGAACTATAAACGTGAGGCCTCTTGTTTTCTCACCACGAAGAAGATTCGGTTCGGCACATAACGCAGCAAAATGGCGATATTCTTTTGTAAATGTTTCATCACGCATTTTAGTTATGAAATTATTATAACTGATATAAAGTCTAACAATGGCTTCACGAGTTGCATCATTCAAATCTAACATATACAAATTCTCATCAGAAATCCATTTCTTCAATTCTTCATCTTCAGGAGTGGGTAAATTGGGTTTGTAGAATTCGTGGACAAGATTGCCATAATTCACTTGCATAAAAATGTTTGGTTGCATGACTTTTACAACTTCATTTAAAAATTCTTTTGCTGTATTCTTTCCATAAAATGGGGCGATCGCTGAAATAAAGCTGTTAGGCTTGAAACGTAGACGATTTTCTACACCAATGCGTAAAAATCCAGAGGAGGTTGGTTTTACTTTCTGCGGTACCTTTGTTTTGACAAAATTCTGAGGATGCTGTGCGAAATATTTATCAATCGCAATAGGTAAAAGTCCAACTTGTGGTTTAATACTGAATTTTTGTTTGATGATTTGACCCTCTTTTGCAATCTTTTTACGTTTGGATACTTCAAGAGGAAGTTTCTCGGCACCTACTATATATTCTTGTCTCTGAGATGCTCTGGCCATTTGCAAAATATAAATATCAGCATATTCTTGTACAGAGTAATCAATATCTTCAGTTTCAGGAAACTCGGTATCCGATACATCACTTTGATCATCATTTTCATCTTCTTCATCAAGTTCATATTCTGCAGGAGGCCCCTCTTCCTCTTTCTTGGCAGGGGTAGGAAGACCCATTAAACGAGGCTTTTCAAATTGTACATCTTTCTTCAAGATTGTTTTAGGAGTTAAGAAACAGCAGGGAAGGTAAAATCCATCAGGATGGTGAGTTGCCTTGAGAAATCCAATATACTGGTGAATTTCTGTTGACTTAGGTGCAGTTGTTCTTACAAGAACAGTTTCATTCACTCCTGGTTTTCTACGATTACTGATTTCTTTTCCTCCACAGAAAGGACATGTCTTTGCTGGCTTGGATTCCAGAGGTCTTTCTTGTCCTGAAGAATTAACAACAGGTCTGCGATATTTTCCAGGATTCTCAAATTCTTTAGAAATAAGAACTATATTATCTCTTGCACAGAAATATTTAGAACATACATAATAATGAGGAATCTTTGGATTAGAACCATATTCTAAAATATAGAACTTTTCTTTCGTGCGATCCAATGCAGTTGCTTCTTTGACTTCTTCTCCTTTTTTCTTTTTTCCTTTCTCCTTTTCAGGTTCTTTTTCTAAAGGATATTCAATAAACTCAATCGTTTTACCATCTTCTGGCTGGTAGATTTCACGCATATTATTATATTCTCTCTTAGACATCACAGCAGGTTGACGAGTGACATTTGCAGCACATTGAGAAACATATTTCTTAAGAGAAGGGTGTGTTTTAGTATAGTCAAAAAGACGACTATCTGCTTCCTTGAGTTTCTTTAAGAAAAGATCTCCTTCAGTTTCTTCTGTGACTGCTGTTCCAACAGATTCCTCGTTGAGATCTCTTTCTACTACAACAGCCTTTGCTGCTGTTTTAGGAGCACTGAGAACAACTTCTGCAAGTTCTTCTTTAGGGGCAACAGTATCCTTTTGAACTTGTTCTTTTACACTTGGAGCATCTTCTTTGGTCTCCTCTTCATCAAGTGTTTCTTCCTCTCCTAAATCTTCATCCAAGAAGAGAAGATCATCTAAATACGTAGGTTTTGCACCTTTCACGCCAACAGTCACTTTTCCTTCATCTTCTTCCTCATCCTCTTCTTCTTCCTCATCCTCTTCCTCCTCCTTCTTTTCTTCCTGCTGCTGCATAGTTACTAAGGCAGTTTCTGCTGCTTGGAATACTTTCACGGTTGATTCAGGAACAAACAATAGTTTTTCCTCAACAGTAAAAAGTAAACTTAATAAGGTTATAATTCGTTGCAAGGTTGCAAGACTGTCTGCACGATAGATATGGAAAGTATAAAAAGGATGACTTCCAAAGATAGATATATCAATACCAGGGTTATTAGAGCGAATATAAGTTGTAGATTCAGGAGTGGGTACCGTCATATCTTTGCGATCCCACCATTGGGAGACTCGTTTATAGGATTCCTCTTCATCAATTTGGAATTCTTCCATAACTTTTTTAACGACACCCTCTTTTTTCTTCTGTGCAACACCATCCTTAGTATCCTGCCCTGCAAAATCACCTAGACGTGTAGCATATTGTTCTATGAATGTAAGAATCTTATCTTGTGCAGTAAAATTGTCTACACGCTTGTATCGTATCATTACAAGAGGATTTTCACCTGGTAAAGGTGTTATTCTTTGGAAGAAACTTGAGAAGATTTTTAGTTTATCAAGTAAAACCCTTGTTGTGTAAATAGGATCCACCTTTTCAAGTTTTATACCATAAATCAATTTGCTATCGTACAAATTGCAAGGCAAATCCAAATAAGGTGTACCCTCAAGGCCCTGCTGTAAAAAACTTTCAATCTCATCCAAATCAGAAATAGGATTGAGTTTTCGTACATTTCTTGGAGGAAGTAGAATCATATCAGCAGTATGTGTTTTATCATCAAATAGACGGAGTGTCATATAGAGCGGAAAATTTTGTCCAACTTGTTCTTTGATCTTTATTTTTGCAAATGCATAATCTCTACCTGGAAAAGGACTCTTTTCGCGTGTCCAATTCAAAAGAATTCTAGCATCAGGAACATCTGGTTTCTCATTTTCCAAATGAATTTTTGAGATAGGAGATCCAGATGCAGGTAATAATCTCATATAAGGACGGTATGTATTCACTTTTGCATCATAAAAGATAGCTTCAAGCCCTTCAGGGTTCTGTTGTTTCTGTGGCCATGAAAACTGCAAATGACGAACTCCTGCTAGTGTAAGAATTCTTGGTGTAAATTCACCTTTATCCAATAATCTATTTATGTTTGCAATAAGTAAATTGCTTTGACGATAGATATCAGATTGATAAGAAAGTAACTTCTTATTTTTATCATCCAATTTGGTTTGCTGTTGCGTTAAATAGGGAAAATAAGGATACAAAAGGCCATTCCAGTCTGCTTCAGAAACTGGCTTCTTCACCCCTTCATATATATCACGGAAAAAGAACAAAAAGAAAACAGGCGTAACTACTTTTTCTATATTTTTCAGAATTTCTGTCTCATATGTTACACGACTGCTGAACTCAATTCCAAGTACTTGTTTTTCACCCTCTTCCGTTATGAATTGAAGTTTCTTTTTTGTTGCTGCATCCGTATCTTGTTTTAGATATGTATAGGGATTGGGTAAAAAGATTTCACTTCGTGTACCAACACGAGTAAAAAAATAATCAATTGCAGAGTATTGTGTATTTTCAAGTGCCATTGAAATTTCTCCAGCACGAGTTCTTGCTTTTGAATACAAAACACTTTGAAAAATAGGGCTTGCTTCTTCTGCAGTTTCAGTAAATCCAAATTCTTCATGATGCTCTTTCACATATTCATGAATTCCAATCTTAATATCAAGAATCGTTGAAAAAGGAAAGACAGGGATTTCAAATTGTTTTGCTTCTCCACGCGGAGGAGTGTAGACAATTTTGATTTTTTTCATCTCATCAGGGAAATCCTTTCCATACAATGAGCGAACTGCTCGTGGATCCTTGATAATTTCAAACATTTTGACGATATTTGCCGGATGAAGATATTTCAAGCCAGTCTCCTCTGACATCTCTACTTTGCTCAAGATACATTTCCAATTGATAAATCTCCACCATCTTTGGATGGATCGTATTTAGGCTGATCGGTGATTTTCATACCACAATAACTGACGGGATGTGCACTAAAATCGCGCGGAGTATAGATCTTTATTTTTTCTGCTTCCTGAAGAAGCCATCCAAAGTTATTCCAGAAATCGGGTCCATGGCCTATTGTTTTTGTAATCATATGGGCCATTTCGTGGATGGCTACAAATGTCATGATATCTAAATCAACAAGTTTCTCGTGGTTTTCATCATTTCGCTGTCTTAAACAAAAATGCACAGCCTCACCCTTGTTTACACTATAGCTTGTATAATCCGCATCTGGAGTAGATTCAAACATGGAACTCGCATCTGCACGATAATTTCGCATAAGTTGTTTCACTTGTTCCTTGTCTGGATAAGTGGATTCCAAATGGATCTTCAGTTTCTGCATATTTAAGCGAATCTGTGCCATTAAATCTGCAGCCCTTTGTTTATCAGGCATATCGCGAACACGATATATTTTTCCGTCTACATTTGATTTTATTTCCACAATCGGATAAGAAGATAAACCAAATAACATTTTTACCTTTTCAAAGGTGTATTGGATCTCTGACGTCATCCTCTCTGACCGGAATTACGATAAAAATAGGTTGAATTTATTTACCGTCCTGAGTATAAAGAATTACCTTTGTTTATCAATATATGTCATATACAGCAGCAAATAATAATTATGAACTGTATGTAAAATCAATTCTTGAAATTTTAGAAATTCCCGTTGAAAGTATGAATTTATTTCAGAATCAAAATATTACAGGTGTCTTTGGTGTTTCTGACGAATTTGGAGCTATGTATTGTAAATGTTTACAAGATGAATTTCCTGAAGAAGTAAAGAAGATTCGTGATGGAGCATATAATTCACTTTTTACTGAGTTTCATAGCATTGGAAAACCAACCATGTTTTACTCAGATATACTTGGGCAATCTATAAATGCAAATACAATCCGATATGTCTATCATGCTTTGTTAATCAAGAAATATATGGAACACAAATTTCCTGGCAAAGCACTTCAAGTTGTAGAGATTGGTGGTGGATATGGTGGGCTTTGTTTCTGGCTTTCTAAACTTGCCCCTACATCCATCAAAAAGTATGAAATATTTGATTTGGATGCTGTTACAAAACTTCAAAAGCGCTGTTTAGAGAAATGGAATGTTGCCTGTTCGTATTCGGATAATCCATTTACATGGACTAAAACAGATACCACATTTGTCATTAGTAATTATGGATTCTCAGAGTTTAATGAGCTCTTTCAAAGAGTCTATACACAAACAGTTACTTCAAAGTCAGAGGGTGGATTTATGATCTGGAATAATTGGACAGGTGTGTGTAAATTTACAGAAAATAAGATTGCAATGGAAAATGAACGTCCTGCCTTTCCAGGATGTCACAATCTTTTCTTATACTTTTAGTGCAATGACCGGAAATACGATAAAAATAGATTTACAATCTTTCTTTATTGCATTTTAAAGAGTTACTTGTGTACGTTTAAGCAACCTCAAAGTTACGACGATTTACATCAGGCTCAATAGTGGTGTTATTGAAAACGGAGACAGGTACCTGAGGATTGGCGGGTTCAGAACGGAGTTGGTAATTGGCATTACGCAAGCTCTGGCCAACAGTGTTTACACCAATCAACGCACCAGCGGAGAGGAAGTTCTTACCCTTGAGGCTTCCGTTACCCATAGGGTTCTGTTGGGCCCAAACGGAGTTGACATCCTTGGGGAGGAGTTCACCAGGAGTCAATTGATCACGAGGGTAGCAACCCGCAGGAGACTCGGCATTGCCGAACTGAGCAGGACCAGGGACTTCCGTAGGAAGTACATCACCTCCCTGGCTGTGAGCATTATCTCTTACTTGAGTTTCACGACCTTCACCAGCAGCAGCGTTCTGACCCGCTTCTTGAGAATAGTTAGAGGCAGCGCTCATTGTAGACTGGAATCCTTCACGTCTACCAAAGAATGAGGGCTGTAAATAAGCAAGTGCTAAAACTGTAATTGCAAGAACCGCGATAGCGCCAAGAGATTGAAGGGTGTAGGAGGATGCCATTGTGCTTCTGTATTAGTAAAAGTGTATATTTTTGCTGGAAAACTTTTTAATTTAATCTTCTTCAAATGAAGATTCAGAACTTTCAGAATCAGTTTCATCAGGAATATTTCCATATTTATTGTAATAAGACTGTAAATGTTTTTCCAGTTTCATTTGTGAAAGTTCAACACGTAGCCGGGCCTCGCGAATCATTTGACGTTCTCTTTTTTGTTCCTCCAAGTCCACTTCATCCTCTTGGGTTAGAGGAATATCAAATACCTGCTCTAGATCAGTTGTTTGACCAGGTTGATAAGTGAATTGCCGTATGGATCTTTCTTGGGATTGGGGTGATACAGAGCGAGGGGTTTGAGGTTCTGAAAGGGATAGGAATCGGGAAGATATACGAGGGCTTGATGCTTCAAAAGAAACAGCTGTCCAGGAAAGCATGAAGGAGTTCGTAGTGATTTCAAGGAGGCTAGGAACCCATTTTGCAGTAAACCAACCCGCGGGTGTGTGTGTGGCTGTTTTCCATTTATGCTCAAGGCGCCGTAGTATGGAGCCCTCACGAAGGGTTGTTGCAAACCATTTTACCTCTGCATTCTTTTTGATTAATTCGTTCACTATATTTTTCACATAACCTGTAAAAATATCTGTATTAACGTCAGGATGTTCAATTTCAATATCATTTGATGATATATCAAGGTACTGAGGTTCTCCCTGAATAAAAAATGAGTCATCCACTGTCAATGTAATGACATACGTATTTGTTTTAGAATTCCAAATAGGTCTGGCGAAGGTAATCATTCTCCTGCTGCGTAGATTTTTGACTATACCTTTAAACGCATGAAGTAGACATGGAAAAGAAGGATAATGTTTTAAGTAATAAACTTTGGCAAAAACTTTTCGTATTCATTAATCGCGAAGAAACAAGAAAACAACTTCAAATGTTTCTTGTTGACCCTTTACTTAATCACGTCATGGAAAGAATTTTACCATATATCATACTAAGTTGTGTTTTTTTGGTCATATTATTATTATTGGTTATGTTAACCCTGGGTATTGTTCTATTTCACTTCCGGACCGTAACACCCAATGGGGCGTATGGGGCATATGGTGGGCAGTGAGTTCAAGTTCTTAGAATCCTTTTCATTGGAAGCACTAGAAATGCAGAACAGCCAGGCAACACAAGATTTGGCCAATTTGGTAAGAAACTGGGTTCACTTTGATAATCTTGCGACAAGTTTATCTAAACAAGCCTCTAATGCAAGAAAACTTCGTGATGATTTTGAAACAAATATTATTAGTGTACTTCAATCTAATAATATGGAAAATGCCACGATTCAGATTCAAGGTGGAAAACTTTTGATCCAAAATGAGAAACATTCTCAACCCTTGACCTTTACAAGACTTGAAGATCAATTGCATAAGTATTTTTTGGAAAAACGTGTACAAAATCTATCTGCACCCGATGAAACAACTGAGATTTTGAAGTTTTTGCGAAAAAATAGAGAGGTTGAATTTTCAAAAAAGTTGAAAAAAGTTCCTATTGTTCCCCCCCTTCCCCCTTTACAACCTCCTCCCTCCTTACCAAACTCCTAAAGACTTATCGCAACACTATAATTAGGATACTCAATACTTCTAATTTTAATAGGGTATGGCTCTTGAACTTAGTGTTCTGCGCAGAAAGCGCTTTTGGATAAATTGGCTAGATGAAGAGATTGAATATGGCACTGAACGCTGGCCAAGACAATCTGTTATTTATTGTTTTGTAAAAGAAGATTTAGTCCCTTTTGTAAAATCATTTGGTTATACATTTTCTACAAGTGAGAAACACTTGGCTCAAATTATTGCCAGAGAACTATTTCATTGTTTATGCAATAAAAATAGAAAAATAGCCTGGCACAGTACAAAGCATAATATTTCTTATAGAGAAGAAGACTTTCAACATTTTAATGATATATTTGATTCATTTACTTGGGAGCGATTCTGGAAACGTACACTGAAATGGTTTGATATTGAAGACAATGCACAAACACAAAGTATTATTGAGTTTGCTGCCTGGACATGCATTGATATTGAGAACTCACAACAAACACAGTATCTAAATAATTTGTTGAATGACGGAGAAAGTGATGATGATAGCGATTCAAATAATAAAGAAAGAGATCATAGAGACCATGGATATAATTCAGATAATTAGATCATGATTTTGGTATTGTTTTACAATAATTAATCAAGATTTATATTAATCCTTGCGCTGCTTGCGAACTTTTCTCGTGCAAGTTGCACCTCCCTTTTTGGGTTTCTTCGCCTGGCTTTCATTCCATCCAGACTCTCCGCGATGAATATAGGGACATACTTTGGAATTATGAGCCCAGCATTGTTCCCCTTGGCACTGCCATTTGCACATTTTCGCAATTTTCTTTAACGTACCTGAGGCTTTGTTCACGTGACGAGACTTCTTCTTTGCAACATTTGCCTTCATAGCTTCAAGTTCTTTTTCCTTGGCCTCTAGTTCTTTGGCCTTCTTAGCCTCTTCTTCACTTTTCTTTATAAGAGCTTGAAATGCATTTCTATCCTTCTTTTCTTTCGCTTCACGAGTGCGTCTTTCAGCAGAAGTCTCACGTTCACGCTTTTCTTGTTCAACTTGGTACCAAGCATTTCCCCATTTCTTTCCACGACTAATGGCATTCCACAAAGCCTTTTCTTCAGCATCAAACCCTTTAACCAAATCAACAGACATTTCTATTAAGAAGAAAGATTTACGCGCTTGACCATTTGCCTTCATTGAACGGCAAGATTCCAAGTTGTGTAGACTCTTCCTGGAACTCCTGGATCTTCTTTTCAATCTTCAATCCAGCCGTAGTCTTAGGGATTACACCTTTCTTCATTAGCTCTGCTTCATCATGAGCAGATTGATTGGGTTTAACACCATAGCAATTGACACCAAATCTAAGTTCAGGGTTGTCAAAATATCCACCATTCAATCCAGGTTTTCCACAAGCACCTCTTTCTTCTTCGGGTCCCTGCTGAATACTATCCCATGTACTCTTCTGAGTGGGGTAGACTGCAACTTGTCCTTTCACCCATCCATAATTGCACCAATCCGCACCTTTCTCATAAGAATCTTTGACTTGATCATAGGTAGCTAATTGTGCACCAAGGGCTTTGCAAAGAGGTTCCGCATCATAGTATGTATAATCATTCTTACTTACATTGAAAACTTCAGGTGAACCCAACGGTAAGATCTTTTCTACGATACCCTGAGCACTGGAAGGAGGAAGATTCAATTGAGGAGGCATGGGTCCTGTAGTAGAAGGGGGTGGGGCAGGAATAGCATCCTCAAACTTAGGAGGGGGAATCTCAAGCCCAAGAACAGAGCGAATACTTTGTATTAAATTGTCTGCACCATCCTTAATCTCATTTTTAAAGAATACAAAAATGACAACAAAAACGATTGTGCATGCGACAAATACTCCTGCAGGGAATGCCCAGCCCGCACCAACGTCTTCAGGAAGAACGGCAGCACCTGTATTTGTAATCGTGTTCTTGATTGCATTACCAGTGTTCATAGCAGTATTGACTGCAACTTCACCTACATCACTGAGTCTTTCATTCATCATCTTTCCAGCATTTGTCACTGTATCTGAAACATTCTTTCCAGCATTCGCAAATGTATTTGTAACAGAGTTTCCAGCATTCGTAATCCCATTTGAAATTTTACTGCTGAAGTAGTTTACATTGTTAGAAACATTTTTAGTCATATTTTGAATATTTCTTGTTAAAGTGTTCACTGAGGGAGCAGGAAACAAACTGCTGTTCATCGGTGCAGAGGGTGAAGGAGCAGGAGGTAATCCAACGTTCGGAACTTTTGGTTTATTCGCCGTTCCAATTGCCTTGTTTATGTTCGCAGCAAGATTACTCATCTCTACAAAGAAGTATGAAAATCAAGCCTCTGATAAGCCTCCAAAATTTCAGGAAGTTTTTGTTGTACTTGGTTTGCAAATACAAGTACACTAATATCTTTATGAATTCCATCCGGGGCTGTTGGAGGAAATGCTGCTCCAAATTTCCAAACGCCTGAGCCTTCCATCTCAAAGCCCTGAGTTCTTGATTCAAATCCAGTAGCAGAAATAACCCATGTTGCAGAACGAATTTTCTTTATAAAATTAAGTGTATCGTCAATAGAAACAAGGTCTATATATTTGTATTTCTTTTCTAAAATTTCATCGGCTATTTTAGCAGCCTCTGCTTTTATTCCATCATAATGCCCATCTCTATCAAAATAAAAGGGTTCCTTGTGTTTATAAATAGCAGTTGTCGGAATTTTACACTCTTCTAAATTTTTCAAAACAATTATACCACTATGAGATGTTCCAAAAACAAGTACTGAATCTAGTGGTGTAAGCATCTTTTGAAGTGTTTCTTTCTGAAATGCGATTGAAAGTGGAATTTGAGGGATATCACAGTTGTATTCTTTTGCCTTCATACCAGTTGCTATGCAAAGAAGACTAGTTTGTAAAGTTTGTTTCAAGCAATGAATCTCCCACCCACTTTCATTCTTCTCAATGGAAGTAACAGTATTTTGTATTTTCTTACAATTTTGCAAATAGGGAAGTATTGTTTGTCTTATACATTTTGCCAAAAAATATACTGGAGTGAGTTCATGTCCTTGTAGAGAACTAAACTCCTGTGGACATTTCCAGTTTGGATGAAAAAGACGAATGGCTTCTTGAACTTTTGACCAAGGTGTATTACTCAAAACGGTTGTCCAAATTCTCTGAAGATCACCTCCATCAAAATAAGGGTCAATAATGCAAACATGATGGGGGGGAATTCCAGAGTGTTCAAGTCCTAATAAACATAACATGCCAGATATTCCACAACCAATTATACAGATTGGTATCATCCTTCTTGTATAAGTGGTTTTTACTGAAATTTATCTTAGATAGAGTCCCTTTGGGTTTTAGACGCTGTCATCAGGGAGAGTGCGATTGCCACCACGCTGATTGATGTAATCACGCTGCTTGGGCGTAGTGCACACGCAGCCACCGTCGCAAGCAAAAGAAGCACCACAGCACTCAGGCTTGCATTGATTGTTCTTGAAGATGAAAAGGGAATCGGGGCCAGGGGCGAACTCAGGGCCCATGAGGGGTTCATTGGGAGCAGTGTAGCGCCAGGCAGAAGAATTGCCAGTTGAAAGTTTTACACCATCAAAAGGGCCAATCGGTTCATACTTATCCTTCGCACCTCCACCAGTGGCTAAAGAATAGCTGGTGAAACCCTCCTTCTTCTTCTCAGGAGTTGCAGCATCAGTTCCTGCAGGGGCAGGAGTGGCAGGTGTAGGGGCGGGAGTAGGAGTGGGAGCAGAAGCATCTGCATTTTGGAAACCAGCAACAACTACTGAACCAGAAGCATCCATATTCTGGAAACGTTCACCATAAACAAGGCCAAAAGGTTTATAGTACATCATGATAACATTTGCAACCAAAAGAAGGACTAAGCCTGAAACTAAGATGGGTATTCTCATTGTAGAATTCTAACCTTAGTGTGTATTTTTCTTGTGAACCCTAGATTTAAAAAGCCTTGAGGGGGCCATAGGTTTTCATAACCCAATCGCGATCAGCCTTGAACGTTTTAGACGCTTCGGGAGCCACACGCAAACTCAACTTTGCAACAGCATTGAGTTTTCTATAAATACTCAAAGCACCAAACTCTGCAACTGCCTTTTCAATTGCCTTATGTCTCTGTTCTCCAGGTAAACGTGTAGTGTATCCAAACTTTGTTAACTCACCCTTCCGTAAGGGAGCGATTCCCTTTCCTCCAGGAACACCCTCTCCCTTTTTTCCTTTGTCAATTATACAGGCTGCAGGGACATAGTAACTTGTTGCTTGAGGGAGAACTTTATAGGTAGTGCCGGACTTCTTTTTGACAGTATATCCTTTGGTACGAACAGCAGTTGTATATCTTCTTACATAGGCGTCACGCAAGATATAGCCAGGAGGACACTTCATAGTTCCTTTGACTTTCGTACGTTGTAGGCGCTGAGTCATTCTTCTTTCTTCTCCTTGCTTGAACTGTTTTGAACTTTCTGCATAAGGTGATGTTGAACGAACGCAACGAGGAGGTACATAGGTCCCCTTCCTCGTAGTATAACCGGAACGTTTATGAAATCCTCTTTGACATCCTTTATTTGGATCATAAGGTCTTGATTTTTCAAAATCGTGAGATGACATTCTATTCTTCCTTTTTATTTTCTACTAAATTGGAATTGATATGAATAGTATCAATTGTAAATGGATAAGTTATTAAATCCCTTCGTAAATAATACATCATCAAATCTCTATCATCATCACTGAGGGGTTTTGAAAGTATGTCACGTAAAAGAAGGTCAAGACTATAAGGTTCAAGTGTTGAGATAGACTCTTTTTTCTCAACTACTTTACGGATAGCGTGATATAATTCTCTAAATACCTTTTGAACTTCTTGAACTTGATTTGTATTTTGAGATTGGAGTGTAATCCCTTCTAGAATTTTCTTTTTTAGAGAACTAATCACTTGACGAAATGTCAAAACAGTTGTACTTTCACTCATCTCTACTCCTTTGTGAGATATGCGTTTAGATGCGTTTAAACAGAAAACATCTTTTCTTAAAGAGAATAGACAATGTCAGGACTTGACCCGAATGGTATTCAAGCAGCCGCAGCAGAAGCCGCTACTCGTGAAACTGCATTCCCTGCCAAAGAACGTGCTGAATATGTACGTGCTATGGTAAAACGTGCAGAAACCTACAAAAAAGATGGCTATACACTTGATCAAATTAAGGAGCGTTTACCTGAATTTTCTCGTGATTACCCTAATCTTCTTGAAATGATTCTAAGTGACGAGCCCTATCACAAGCAAACCCTTACAACTATGCTGGCAATGCTTGATCGGATGGGCGAGGGATCTCTTTCTCAGCATCAAGCGTCTGTGATCGTTGGGCAGCGACTCGTACAGACATTTGTGAAACCGCAGATTCAACCGAACTCAAATTAAGTTTCTTTTGTAAAACAGGCACTTGAAAGTGTGAACACCACTCTAGGCTTTTCTGAAAGTTTTGTTCAACGTCATCTTTCCAAAGAGAAGGTTGTTGAATATATTGAAGACCCCTTCTTAAAAAAGTAATTTGATTTTTTAAAGATTCTTGATACTGAGATTCCAGATAAGAACGCTCACTATCAGTTAAAAAATCAGAACATATTGGATATCTTTGTTTAGCACTTTGTTCTTGAAAACAGTCCAGTATTTTGAGAATAGTAGGGTTTTGTCCTCTGTATCCTTTTCCTACAAAATATCGTTCAGAGTTGCAGGGTCTACTTGTTGCAGGCTTATACAACATCCATTCACGAAAGCATCTTGATAAAAGGGTTATGAAAATTTGTGTATGCTCTGTATTAAGATCAAATAATTTCAAAACAAAAAGTCCTCCCTGATTTAATACGCGCAATCCAACGCAAGCAGAACAAAGTAACAGGTGAAATACATGTTTTTCTTGTTCATCGTAATCTGTTGAAAAATCAAATCCACCATCTGCAGTAAATAAATGAACTCCAGGTTTACTTGCCTCAACAAAGGAATCTTGATTTTGTTTGTGATACACATCTCCAGTACCGTCTTCTCCATAGTGGAGTTTGATTTCATGGTGTTTTTGTAAGAAGTAATTGGCTCTTCTCCATCCAGGAATATTATTGGTTGTAGGTTTCAATGTCATAGCCGTTACATTTGAGATAAGTCGTTTCTCTTTTTCACTGCATTCATAAAAGGCTTCAATAAAACCACCTGGACCTTCAGCAATATGTGCACTTCGTAGCTTAGGAACTTGTTTGGGAATGGATTTGTAAAACTCTGATACATTTAACATTTCAACCATTTTAAAAAAACTTCTGCTCAAGGGTTTCAATATGCAAAGAGAAGAATGAAAATGTGCATCATCCTGTGTATGGACAAATTCATAGGGGTTCACCATTTTCTTTGCAAGTTCCCAAATATGTGCATGTTCATATTTTTCAACCTCTAATTTACATTGATTTACTTCAACATTTGGAGTTCCTTTTTGCCAAGGAATAAATGTAAAAAGTGCTGAATGTTTTTGTTGCTGACCTGGTTGAAATTTCTGTTTCACCCATGGTGGAGCATTTTGTTCAGTTTCCATATTTAATCATTGTGTTAGGTGTTTAACCTGTTTTTTTATTCAATTACTGCTAATTCAACATCAGGTTCTTCTACAAGAACAGCTTGTTGAGGCATGATGACATTCATGCGGAGATGCGCAGTTGAGCAAGCGTCCTTAGAATCCTCCTGAAGTTCTGCTGCAATCTGATCTTCAGTCGCCTCAGGTGTGTCATCTTCCTCATCATCCTCCATAGGCGGTAAGCCTTGTTGTAGGCGGAGAAGAGCATCTTCATCCAAGAGAAGTTGAGTAAAGGCAGTTCCACCACGAATGGTTTGTCCTGTCATGATATTTGCACTTACACCTGTCACTGGATCAATTTCACCAAAGACAGAGGCACGCAAGAGAATCTTTTCAGTTTCCTCAAAACTGGCTTTTGCAATGGGACCAATATCCTTGCGATTGATACCATAACGATCTACTGACATGAGACGTCCAGCAGTTGTCATCACATCGCAAAGAAGACCCAAGTGACGATAGTTCACACCTGCTTCTTCAAACAACGTGGAGATTTCATTCAAAAGCACTTGGCGAGTGGCTTCAATACCAAGGTTTTCATAAATATCGTGCACGTGAGAGGATACAAGGCGACGACCATCTACCATAGGGTGAGTCATGACTGCTTGGAAGTTTGTACCGTCTGTATCTAGTACATACTGAGTCATTGTCTTGTACACACCATCCTTGAGTTCAAGTTGATTCTTATCCTGACGGAAAGAGACTGCTTTGATTCCAGGTACACCACGAATGACGATACCATTGAGGAGTCGCACAATAAACTTCTTAAGATTGGCAAGGTCATCCAATCCTGAATTTGAAAGAGAAGGAAGGCGCATACGCATAATGAGACGAGGGCTGTTGAAATCGCTGTAGATGAGGTTCACTTCACTAGCAAATTCAGAGCGGAGAACAAGTGCAATATCGTCCATGCTGATATTTTTCATGAAGAGACGTTCACGATCAAGTTCAAGACGCAACATCCAGCGACTCCATTCCTTCTTTTCCTCTTTCTTTTCCTCTGCCTCTGCTTTGTTGAATGTTTGTTCAAACACTTTGTAGAATTTAATGAGATCTCTATCTTCAGGGAGAATCGTTTCATCATCCTTAGGATCATAGTAAATTGCTGCACGAGTTGCAACATCACGTAAGAGAGTTAATTCCAAATCTTGCATGACTTCACGCGCTTTGTCCTTATCTTCACGGAACTCAGGCTTCAATCCAATCGTGAGGGAAATGGCCTTAGGAGTCTTTGTGACTTTGAGAAGTTCTTTGAGACGAGGAACACCACGAGTTACGTTTGACTTTGACGCTACACCTGCTAAGTGGAACGTGTTCAAAGTCATCTGTGTAGAGGGTTCACCAATACTCTGTGCAGCAATGATACCAACTTGCTCACCAGGTTGTGCCCAGGCTTGCCAGTTCTTTACAACGATCATTTCACACAAAGCATCAAAGGCGATTTTGGTGAACTTCTCAACTCCAATGATCTTATGAGGAGCAAGGTAGAATCTGAGCATAGCAGCCCAGAGAGCGTGATAATTCTGCGTACGCTCAATTACTTTGTTAATTCCTTCAAGGACATAAGCAGGTACAAGATCAGTAGGAGTTGCCTCTGCATTTTTCTTGAGACCAAACTTATTTTGAACATTCAAGAGAATACGTTCAAGATTTGTACTTGCGAAGGTGGATCCCTTGGAACTGATACGAAGGATTCCATCTACAAGCATTTCACGATCAGCAAGGACTTGGCGTGCAAACTCATCAAGGGCAACCTGTTCTTCTGCACTGCGCGCGACATCAGGAAGGCCACGCAAGGAATAGTCACGAAGAATATCTTGCTCACTGAGTTTTTGGAGAGGAAGTCCCTGAGTTTCTACTTTGGTGCTATTCAAGCCATCTTCACCATAGTGGAATTGAACGATGTTATTCAAAGAGTCACGAACAGTTCCATCAAAGTGAGTGACTAAATCTTCCATGGCTTTGATAAGTTGGCGCTGAATATATCCTGTATCAGCTGTTTTGACTGCAGTATCAATCAAACCTTCACGACCTGACATAGCGTGGAAGAAGAATTCCTGAGGAGTGAGACCCTTGATGAAGGAACTTTCTACGAAACCACGGGCTTCTGCACCATCATCATATTTCTTGTAGTGAGGGAGAGTACGATCAGAGAAACCATAGGCAATACGTTTACCATCAATGGAAACCTGTCCTACACAAGCTAACATCTGAGCAATGTTAATGACGGAACCTTTGGAACCAGCACGGACCATCGCAATGAGACGATTTTCCTCTGCCAAAGATCCTAGACCAATCTTACCTGCTGCTTCTGTGGCTTTGTTCAACTCAGTGTAAATCTTATCTTCAAACTCCTGTTGGTTGCTCTTACCTGTGTTGTTATCAAAGAGACCCAAGTGTACTTGAAGCAAGATATTCTCAATCTCGGCTTTGTGTTGCTTGATTCCCTTCTCCATGGCTTTGCGAGTATCTTCATCTGCTACAAGATCGCTGATACCGACTGAGAAACCATTGTAGACTAAGAACTGCTCAATAGTATTTTGCATGGAATCAATGAAATTCACTGCTTCAGTAGAACCATAGTCCTTCACAATTGTGTGAACAACTGAACGAGGAGGCTTACTAAAGATATCCTTATCAAGAATACCTTGGACGATTTGACCTTCACGAATGATTACAAAGTTATCCTTCTTTTCTTCAGCCGTCTTGGCATCATTGTAGAAACTGTTTCCAGTTTCCAAATTGATGGGAGGAAGAAGAGAACTGACAATTTGTTGACCAGTCCATTGCTTACCTTTGGCAGGAAGAGGTACTTCACCATCAAAGCGACGATTCCACATCATCATGTTCATGAACTCGCGACGAGAGAAGCCAACTTTGGGACGAGTGATACGCCAAGAACCAGCAAGAGTATCTTGTACAATACCAATCACAGGCTTTGCGTGACGAGGTGCAACGATTTGGTGAGGAACAGCTGCAATTTCAGAAAGTTCAGTAGAAGCCTCTAAACTCTGAGGAATGTGTGCATTCATTTCATCACCATCAAAGTCTGCATTGTAAGGACTTACTACACACACATTCAAACGGAAAGTGTTGTAAGGAAGGACTTTAACTCTGTGACCCATCATGGACATTCTGTGAAGCGTCGGCTGACGATTGAATAAGATGATATCACCATCATTCAAGTGACGATTGACAATATCACCTTGGAAGAGTACAATCTCATTGGCCTTCACGTGACGAAGACTGATCATGCGACCATCTTGTCTCACAAGTGTCTTGGCACCAGGGTGCTTATCAGGACCATTTTGGATGAGTTTGTAGAGTTCAGCACGATTGTATTGAGTGACGCGCTCAGGTACAGTCAAGTTCATAGCAATCTTGAGAGGAACACCAATCTCCGCAACGGACAAGTTTGGATCAGGAGTGATAACTGAACGGGCTGAGAATTCAACACGCTTACCCTGAATGTTGTAACGAATACGACCTTCCTTTGAACCAAGACGTTGCTGAATGGATTTCAAAGGGCGGCCAGAGCGTTGTGCACTAGGTGCTACACCGGGAATTTGGTTATCCACAAGAGTTGCAATGTGGTATTGAAGAACATTGGTATATTCATCAATAATCTTCTTGTCTGCATTTGCATTAATCTTATCTTGAAGAGTCATGTTTGTGTTCACAATCTCAAAGAGTTTGTGAGTCAAATCATCTTCAGAGCGCTGATTGTTATCTTGAATCACAGAGGGACGAACCTGAGGAGGAGGAACTGCAAGCGTAGTGCAGATCATCCAATCAGGACGGCACCAGAAGCGATTGAAGCCCATAAAGTCTACATCTTCATCGGTGATGCGACGGAAGAGACGAAGGACGTATTCAACTTCTAGATCTTGAGCAACTGCAGTGCCTGTGTGTACATCTGGACCTTCAATCTTATCCCACTCTGCAACAATTCGTGCAATACCTTCACGCTTGTAACGATCAGGTTGACGAGCACCACATCCATCTTCAATATCTTGACCACAGCGTGTCATATTGCTACAGGCTGTAAGAATAGCACGCCAGCGGGCTTCTCCACGACGCTTTGAAATATCTTTGTAGCGTTCTTTATCAATAAGAAGTTTGCTACAACGAATACAGACACATCGGAGAATGTTAAGAACAAGATGGAAGAATTGGTAGTAATAGACAGGACGAGCAAGTTTCAAGTGACCAAAGTGGCCAGGGCAGTTATGATTACTTTGACCACAACTGCGACAAGTCTTCCCATTGTCTAGTACACCCATACGAGGATCAAAGAGACCACCAATGCGAGGCTCTGCACCATCATATGTTCCACTATTCGTGATTTCCACGACAGAGCGCTTTTCAATTTCTTCGGGACTAAATATTCCAAATTGAATTCCCACAATAGGCTCAATTTCAGAATTAGGTCTAACTAAACCAGATGGCATCTTCCTTTTAATTAGTGCGGGTTTTCTAAGTGGTTTCTTGGACCACCTTTGCCTCAATTTTTTGAAACAACTCAAGGTTAAATACCGGAATATATATAAAGAAACCTCTTAAATATGAACTAGAATGAAAATATGTGTTCTAGATCCTGCTGCTCATATACCGTCACTTAAAATATTATTTCCAGATGCGGAATATTTTGCTCATGAACCTGACTCATCCTTCAGATATCCTACAACACCTCATTACACTAGCGAGGAAAACTTTGTAAAATATGGATTTCGCTATAGAACTGATTGGGATGCAATACAGTCGTCACAATTTACAACTCTGTTTCTTGTAGCACCTCTTTTAAATTACTTTGATCCAGCACATATATGGGAATTACCAGGAGTTGCAGGAATGCGTGATACAATATCTACTATTCTTCGTAACAACACATTTCAAAAGGTTGTTTTATTTGATACATATGATTATGATTATGATCCCACCACTATTGGGTGTACATGGCCTATAGATATATTCTTTAAACGAAATTACTCCAAGAAAGTATCTTATAAAAAGAATGTCGTTCCATTCCCTTTTATGATGTTTTTAAAACCATGTCTTCTTGGTATGTCTATGAATATGAGACCAACAGCAGAATCAACACGATTCAATACCGGTTTATGGGTTGGCACTCTTTTTAATCATGTAGATCATGTGTATAATGTTTTTAGAAATAGAGAGAAACTTTTTCATGAAATAAAAGACCATATAACACATTTCCATCAACTTTCAGAATATGATTATAATCAAACTCTAAAAATGGTAAAAATTGGAATAGATTTAATGGGTGTAGGTGATCCAAGTAAGCGTACATTTGAAATCCTTAATTCTGGAGCATTATTAATGACAACTACAAGAGATTTAGTATGGCCTTTTCCAAATGGCGATGATTTTTCAGAAGCAGTTTATTTCTCAAATGCAGAGGAATTCAAAGAAAAATACACTGCACTCATAACAAATCCATCACTTTATTCTACTGCACTCTCAATCCAAAATCGTATAATTTATACTTATTTTAATAAAGAATGGATATCATCTTATATTTTAACAAAATTAAACGATTCCTAAAGTTAGTTTTAAATCAGATTTCATCATTTCTGTTACTAAATTCTCAAATGAAGTTGTGGGTTCCCAACCTAGAACCTCTTTTGCTTTCTTGGCATCTCCAAGCAATGTTGATACTTCTGCTGGACGGAAAAACTCTGGATTTACTTTTACTACAAGGGCATTTGTAAGAATATCATATCCTTTTTCATCAACACCCTCTCCTTCCCAGCGAATCGCATGTCCAGTTGAATATTTATAGGCAATTTCAATAAATTGTTTCACACTGTGTTGTACACCTGTGGATAATACAAAATCTTCTGGAACTTCTGTTTGTAACATTCGCCACATACCATCTACATAATCGCGAGCATGCCCCCAATCACGTTTTGCATCTAAATTACCGATTTGCAGAACCTCTTTGGTTCCATGAAGATAGTTTGCAAGGCCAAGAGTTACTTTACGTGTAACAAAGTCTTCACCTCGTCTTGGAGACTCATGATTAAATAAAATACCGTTCACTGCAAATAAGTTATAGCTTTCTCTGTAATTTTTAACAATCCAGTAGGCATATAGTTTTGCAACGGCATAGGGACTGCGAGGATAAAAGGGAGTTTCCTCTGTTTGCGGCATGGTTTGAACCTTGCCAAAAAGTTCAGACGTACTGGCTTGGTAAAAGCGAATCTTGGATGGATCACGCTGTACTCTCATCCATTCCAAGATATACAGAGGACCAAGACCATCTGCTTTCGCTGTATAATCCGGCATTTTGAAAGATTGGTGAACATGACTCTGAGCTGCAAGATTGTAGATCTCAAGTGTAGCAGAATCTTGATGAGGAGTCCAAATTGTAGTCAGTATATTTTGAATTGAAGATGCATCTGTTATGTCTCCGGTGTGAACTTGAAGATTTGGATGCGTCAGAATATGACTGAGCCGCGTCGTATTTTGGTGATTTGAGGTTCTTCTCACAAGACCGTGAACCTTGTATTCCTTACTTAAGAGAAATTCTGTTAGGTAAGAACCATCCTGACCTGTAATCCCTGTAATAAAAGCAATCTTCATCTGTATAGAATTCCTGAATTTACTTTAGACCAAAAAATATCTTGAAAGAATAGAATGGATAAATTTTTGAGTATATTCGGACAACATAAACTCAAACTACTTGTCACACAATTAAAGGCTGCGAATAGTTTGGCGATTGGATCTCAAGCCAGAAAAAATGTTCTAGATGATATCCAAACTCAGATTGAAGAACAGAAAACTATCAGAAAAACACAGGAAGATGCGGATAAACTTTTCGCCATTCAACTCTTATTAAATGTTCTTAAAGCAAAGGATATAGAAGGGTTTAAGAATCAAAAAAAGTTATACGATGAATATTTTAAAGCATCTCTCACAAATTCTCGTTTTGCAAATTCAGCGAATAGACCTGCTCCGAAAACAATCAAACTAGCAAAACAAATCATTGATGAAAGTCTTGATAGTTTGTTACGTATTATTAATAAAAAGAGAGTTGAATCGCCTGAGTATATTGCAAGAAGAGAGGCTGAAGACAGAGAAAGAACAAGAAGTGCTGCAAGAGAGGTGGGTCAAATAATGGCTTCCGCTATTCGTGAACAACTTCCCCCCAGCCCCCCTGAAAGTGAGGAAGCCAGATTGGCTAGATTACGTGCGCAATTAAATGCAGAAAGGGCCAGAACTGATGATATGCGTATCGCTGATTTACGAGCAAGATTAAATGCTATCACGGGAAGATCAGGAACTTCAGGAACTCAGGGTGGTAAACGAAAGACAACTCGCACACGCAAAGCAAGAAAGGGAAAGAAGGGTACAAGAAAGCACTAAAGTGTACCAGTTGCAAACACACCAAGACGTAGATTTGAATTATCAAAGGCTTCATAACAGAGTTTCTTAGAAACCTTTGATAAATCTAGGTGAGATGCCATACAATAAATGCTGCTTTCAAGCATGTGAATTTCCTTGGCATTTTCCATAAGAGTTTTATAATGAAGAAGAGGTACATTCAGAACAAGTTGTGCAAGTTCATAAAACTTGTGATCAGGAGAATAATGATTTTCATTAAGATCTAAAATAAGCATCTCAGGTTGCTCACTATGCAATTTCTCCCAAATGGGAAGTCTCTTAAATTGCGATTGCTGGTGAACTAGGATATAGTCCTGTGAAGAAAATTTCCTATAAAGTTCTTCTGCTTCTGGAAGAGTTGGTATATGAAAATACTTCTTTTGGAATTCACGAGGAATGCCCATATCATCGTAAAAACAAAAGGGGAAATCATAAATCTGGCTACGAACATGTTGACCACATCCATACATCATCATATTTTCTGTTTTATTATACCAAACTGGTTCAGGAAAAGGGGGGAGTAGTTGATCTCCAGGAAGGCAAAAGAGTTTAATGGTAGGATCGTCTGAATACATGAGCGCAACATTCTTTTGATATTTTTCCTTACAAACTACAATTATTTCGTCGTAACATGTGGATAGGTAGCGCACTGCTCCATTCATCCAAAACATATCTCCCAAACCCAAATGAGTGTACACAAATGCTCGTTTCTTTCCATATCCTTTCTGTTCGCGAAGATTGGAAGAACAAACAGTATTAAGTTTTGCTTTTACACGAAATCTGCGATCATTTTCTTCCAAAATTTGTTTGCAAATCTTTCCAGCCTCTTCTACAGGTAAATCTTTGCCGTGAAATTTATCTTGTAAATTCCAAATTTCAAGATTGATTTCTCTCAATAACTTGTAAAAATAAGAATACTTTTCTCTGTATTCTTTCAATGAAGAATCAAGGACAGTATATTCCTTTTGACAATCTTTCTTTCGCTCATCCGAAATTTTTTCAATCTTGATATCTAAAATTGTTAATTTATCCAAGGCTTCGCCAACAGAAACAGGGAGAAGAACATCCATTTACTAAACTATGGAACTAGGGGTTTAGGATGGAAATTTGACGCCCGCCATGGCCCATTCCTCGGTAGGCTAAAATGTCATCCTTTACGTATCGTCTTGAACTACTTCCTACTGAACAAGGTGCACGCTATTATAGTAGCAAGGTCTTTGACTCAAATGAAAATGCGGGGTTTGATCTCTTTATTTCCAAGGATTATGATGGTAATAAGCTTCTTGCAAATTCAGAACCTACCCTTCTAGATCTTGGAACTTCTGCACGCATGGTTCGTGTCTACTCAGATGGATTTGAAGAAGAAGTTCATTATTGGCTTTGTCCCCGTTCTTCTATTTATAAGACTGGGCTTGTGATGGCAAATTCGCAGGGAGTCATTGATCGTTCTTATCGTGGAACCCTCAAGGCTCCTGTCTGGGTTGTTTCCCGTTCAGCATTTCTTCAAACTGTAGGTGATGCAACCTTTGAAGGTATGAGACTCTTTCAAATTGTAGCACCCGATATGGGATGGATCCGTGAAGTTCGTGTTGTGGGAACCCTTCCTTCTTCTTCACGCGGTGAAGGTGGATTTGGAAGCACTGGTCGCTAAAAACTGACGCATCCAAACCTAATGGCTAGGTAGGCAAAATGTCTCTTGAATTAATTGTAGGTCCTATGTTCGCAGGAAAGTCATCTCATCTTCTAAGCATTATTAGAAGATATCAATCTATCCAATATCCTATTCTTATTCTAACATCTGCACTTGACAATCGGTACGAAAAGGACGCTATCCATAGTCACAATCATGAAAGTTATCCTGCACTTGCAGTACCCGAACTCAAATATGTTTCCCAAAGAAAAGAATATGCAGAAGCTAAAATTGTAATTGTTGAAGAGTCACAATTCTTTGAAGACCTCTTTGGTTTTACTCTTCAAGCTGTTGAAAAAGATAATAAACACGTAATTGTGGTTGGCCTTGATGGAGATTCAGAAAGAAGACCCTTTGGCCAAATTCTAAGATTAGTTCCTTACTGTGACAAAATTACAAAAATCACTTCTTTCTGTTCTAAATGTGGCGATGGAACTCCTGCTTTGTTCACTCATAGAAAAACAAATGAACAAAGTGTTATTAGTGTTGGAACTGCAAATGATTATGAGCCTCTCTGCAGAAAGCATTTCATACAAGAAAAAAAGGGAGGGGATTTTTTAAAAGGAACGATGATGAATGTACAATCATGTGAAAGTATTGATCACTGGGGATGTTAAAGGGGTAATGCTAGAAATTGTTTCTATTTCCAGTTAAGCGGGAAGGCTTTTGGCTATGCCAATGATAGGTGATATAGTGATAATCCGTGTTCGGAGTTTCCCAGCGTTGACCACTGTTTGAGTATTGAAGAGGGCGAAGTGTAACTCTTTTTTCATAGTTTCTCATTACATAATGAAAATAAACTTCATAATCAGCAGAACCAGATTTTTCCTTTTCAGTTACACAATCAAGATAGGCTTCCCAAAATGGTTTCTTGTGGTAGCTTTCTACTTTATCCATAAGTTCTCCAAGAATTGTTTTATTAAACACCATACAATTTACAATTCCTGAAAAGTTCTTCTTCCAAGGATCAAAGGAAGGATGAAGACGTTTCATATGATCAAAATAAGGTTGATGAACTTCGTGATTTTTATCAAAGTAAAATTTATCACCTTCGGTAAACTTTACTCTTCTGTAGAAAACAACATCTGCATCAACGATTACAGTATTTTCAAGAATTCCTGAAATCATCAAAGGTGCGTAGAATTTTAAAAGCTGCTGTGTATACCATCCTGCACGCTTCTCAGAAGTTTTTGCAACTACTTGCTCGCGTGAAAAAGGAAAAAGACTTTCATCCACCACAAAGACTCCAGGGATTTCCATAGGTTTGTAGGCGACGACAAAAATGTTTCTTACTCCATGAACCCATTGCCTTACTGAGGAAATACAACGACCAACGATATCTTCATCTTTCGGTCCAAGTGGAATAATAACATCAACAGACATTTCTACCCAATAGAAAAAGACTTCTTTAGACGGATGGATAAAATTGATAATAAACTGCTGAAGTAAATAGGTACAAATGCTATCAACAAAGGATTACAAACACTTTAAAGTTATCTCTGAAAAGGGTGAAACTCAGTTTGAATTTGAAGGAGCGCAACATGCAGGCAAAGCACTCCCTGGAGATTTTGTAGAGAAGGCAGATACCGGTTGTAGACTTGTAAAAAGGTGTACTTATCCACCCCTTGTAGGTATAGTTCACTTTGATAGCAAAGTTAAATATGGATTTACTTCAAGAAATGTACCTATCTACTTATTTACTCCTTTGAATGAATCTTATCCATGTTTTCTTGTTGGGTCATCTTTAAAAGAAAGAACGAATCATCTTGGTGTACTAAACTTTGAGAATTGGGAAACGACCACATTTCCTCGTGGCTCTCTCCAAAAAATTCTAGGACCCTGTGGACAAGAAAGTATTGAAAAGGAGGCACTTGCAATCTTGTATTCTCCTTGGGTTCAAAAACAAAAGGAGATTCCTCTTCATCTAGAACTTCCTTCCAAAACAAATCGCCTTGTTTTGGATGTTCCAACTATAAATATAGATCCAGAAGACTGTAGAGATATTGATGATGTTATTTCTTTATGGAAGGATGGGCCTGGGTGGAAATGTGCAATTAGCATTGCAGATGTTGCTGCACTTTATTTACAAAATCCCTTCATGAAATTTGCTGAAAAAATCGGTCAGAGTCTTTACCAAAATGGTCGTCTCATTCGTCCTCTGTTTGATCATATGGTCACCTATGGTATGTCTCTCAATCCTGGTGAAGAACACTATGCTATAACACTACTCTTTGACTGGGATGGTCAACACATTTCTAATCTAGACTGGAAAGAAACAATTATTAAAAATAAAGCCAGTTACACCTATGAAACTTGCTACACTGCAAAGGAAATAGATATGCAAGTTCTCAAAGAAATCTGCTGGAGCCTAGGCGAAAAAACAGAAGATTCTCATAAATGGATTGAGTCTCTCATGCTATTTTATAATACAGAAGCGGCTAAAGTTCTAGTCTCCAAAGGACAAGGTCTTTTACGCGCGCATTCTGCACCTGAGCAAGAGAAATTAGAACTCTATGAAAAACTTGGGTTGCCTGCAAAAGAACTTGCCTTTCCTGCAGCAACCTATGTACCAGTAGGCACACCTTCTAGACATTGGGGTCTGGAGAAAGAAGTTTATTGCCATGCATCGTCTCCCATTCGCAGATTTGCAGATCTTCTGAATCAAATTGTTCTCAAAGGTGGTGTTTTGGAAAATGCAGATGTTTACTCTTCCAAACTAAATACGTTGCAGAAACTTGCAAAACAACATGATCGTGATTTCTTCTTTCTTGAACAACTCTTTCAAAATCAAAAAAAAGAGATTGAAGGAATTGTAGTTGGACAAAAAATGTATATTCCAGAATGGAAACGATTTATAAAAGTGAATGTGGAGAAACAAGAAGGTGAGAAAGTTAAATTGCGTTACTATTCAAGAATGAGTGAACGAAGATGGAAAGATAGAATTATCTTTGAAGAGATAAATTAAATGCGCAAATACAAACTGTCAGGAATCACAATATCGCGCAAGAGTCTTTGTTGCAAACCTTCCATTTTTTCAAGCATCTTGGTATTTTTTGTATAGGTTGCAAGATTTGTCCATTCTTCTACCAAGTTCGCCATCTTGAGAATTGCACGAATGAAATTTCCTTCATAGATCTCATAAGTTGCACAAAGTTCAGCAGCAGAAACATCTTCAGTGATCCAACGCCAAATGAGATCAATCCATCCACTATTGAGATCCCAGAAACCTTCTTGACTTTTGCAAGCATGTTTATTTTCTGCAGTCCAAAAGGTATCTACAAAGGAATCCAATTTCTTAAGAGAGTCCACTACTGAAGAAGGAACTTGTAGAGAGTCTAATGCTGGAATATCTTCTGAATCGGCTTTTTCCATTAAGAAAGCAGAAAGGAAAGCAACAATTTCATCTCCACTGAGATCATCACAGAGATTATTTGTAAACGCTTCTGCAAGAAGAAGAGGATGTCCTTCATTAATTTCTGTTGCTAAGACTCCTTTTTCAGTAAGATGTTGTGATGTAAGATCATAAGGAGACTCAAATGATTTGAGAAATCCAGTAGACTGAAGAACTTCAAGATAAGGAAACACATGAGATGCATAACTGTTCAAATCTTCAAGCATGGTATTTTCTTCTTTGAGTTTGGCTTCCAGATTCTTATATTCCTTATAATTCTTCCACTGAAGATCATAAATAGGAGATTGATGTTTATTTCTCCAAGCTTCTAGTTTCTTCTGTGCATCTTTCTTTGCAGCATTGGTTGAACTCTTAAATGTAACCTCCAGAGAGTTACGAAGATCCATATCTTCTAGTTGTTCTTTTGTCAAGCCCAATGCTTTTATTTTTTCTTCTAGAGAACTTATTTCTTTTTGAGTAAGTTCTTTGGATTTCTGAGATTGGGTGAACCAGTAGGATTGTTCCATGAGTTTTAACCAATTCAGATTTCCAGATTGTAATGTTTTAAGAAGAAAGTCATAATGGAAACTCATACGAGACGTAATAGATTTCTTGTGCCCTTTCATCATACCCTGGAGTTCATAAAGAGAAACAGGGTCACGTTCAGGAACATAGAGTACAAGGCCTTCTTTATCTTTTCCACGTCGCCCTGCTCGCCCAGCCATTTGAATATACTCATCTGTATCTAAGATTCTGTGACCACCAGAAGTTTCATCAAACTTGTGGAATCCAGTAAAGATAACTGTTTTCGTCGGCATATTGATTCCTACAGCAAATGTTTCTGTTGCAAAGAGAACTTTGATAAGCCCTTTTCCAAAGAGAATCTCTACAATTTCTTTTAGAAGAGGAAGTAGACCACTGTGGTGGAAAGCAATTCCACGTTCTAGAAGAGACATCAGTGTGAAGTACTGAGGAACTTTCTCAAAGACAGATGGAAATCTGTGCAGATGGAATCGCACAATATGTTTTACAGATGCACTTTCTGAACCAGTGAGGTAACTTCCTTCTAATTTGTTTGCAAAGGTTTCGCAACCCTTCCGTGAGAAAGAAAAGACAAGTGCAGGAAGAAGTTCTTTTTCTTCTAGATTGCGAAGAGTTTCATTGAGTGTATGCTGAAAGGATACTGGTTTTTTTGTACCTTTTAGACTAGGGTCTTCATAACCACCTGCTCGTCTTCCTGCAACATTTTGTTTGTGCATTCTGTAATCATCTTCCAGTTGTTTTCTGCTTTTCAACCAATTATTATATGTTTCTGCGTTAAAACTCTCTTTATGATCCATAATTGTGTAAGGATTCTTACCCATAAGAATTGCATGTGTAAGTGGAACAATTCTGTATTGGGTTGAAATAAGATGAATAGGTTTTTGTTTGAGTTCTCCAAGCCAGGAAGCAAAGTGTTCTGGTTGTTCAATTGTTGCAGATAAGAGAACAAGATTTACAGAAGGGGGGAGTAGAATAAGTGTTTCTTCCCAAACTCTTCCACGTTCCTTGTTGTTGATATAGTGAACTTCATCAAAGACAACTGCATCAAGATTTTCAATACTGAGAGAGGCTGTGAGCCCAAGTTGCTTTGTAGTAGAATCATATTTGTACAATAGATTCTTTAGAATTTCTGTTGTCATAATCACAATTTCTGCATCAGGTTTGAACTTGATATCTCCTGTCATAATTCCAACACGATCTCCATAAATTTGCTTAAGATCGTGGAATTTCTGATTGGAAAGCGATTTAATAGGAGTTGTGTAAAAGACTCGTTTTCCTTTCTGGAGACTATGAGCAATTTGATATTCACCTACAAGAGTTTTTCCTGAACCAGTTTTTGCTGTTACAAGAACATTCTCATGGTTGTAAATGGCTGAAATTGCATGTTTTTGAAATGGATCCAGCGGAAATGGAAAGAGGGTTGCTGCATTTTCTGGAAATATTTCAGGTGATTTTGAGATGTCTACAATGTGAAGATATTTTGATAACGTCATATTGTATACATGATTGTAGTCCTAAGGTGCTTCAAATTTAGTGCTTGCGCTGTTTGCGCTGTGTTTTGCGTTTCCCACCTTTCATTGATTCTTTATTTTTAGCATATTGACTTCTTGTATATCCTGTGATTTTGGGCGGACCTTTGAAAAAGAAGTCTGAACCTGTACTTTTTCCATTCATATCCCATGCATTTACAAGTCGTGTTATATATTTTGAACCTTTACCAAATAATTTTTTCAATAATTCTTTTCTTTTACCAATTTGTCCCAAGTCTATTGTTTTTGTAACAGAAGGACTTAATTCTTTTAATATCTCAAATAATTGCTCATCATTTTCAATTGTAGTTGCTTCATCAAGTAATTTCTGTATCTCCTCTTTTGTTTTTGGGGTAAGATTCATGGAAGTCTCTTTTGGTTTTTCTGCTACTGCTACAACAGCCTTTTCAGGAGCAGTCTCTTTTGGTTTTTCTGCTACAGTTAACAAACCAGGAAGGGGAGGGGGAGGGGGAGGAAGCGCAGCTGCATATCGCCGACGAATGGATTCAAGGGTAGGAGTTGGACCTCCAGTTTTTCTCTTCCAGAGTAAAATATAGGCCTCTTTATTAATATCTGAGGCAGTTGAAAGTCGTACATATGTATCATCTTGAATATTTCTATGATATGTTACAGTTGAATCATTAAATTCTATCCAATTTTTACTAGAGGGTTCTTTCCACATATACCAATAATGTCCTCCGCCAACATCACCACTATGCATAACCATACCTACTAATTCAAATGTTACCCTTTCAATACTAACTCCATCCTCCCCAATAATTGTATTATCCACTGTTATTTCCTTATTTAATTTTATTTCTCTATCATTTTTAGATTGAGTATCTGTTTCCCAATTATGAATAAATCTCTTTATAGATGTGATCCAGTATTTTTGTTCAGGTGGAAAAAATAAACCATCTTTTTGTTGAATATTCGTAGGTGTAAATCTAAATTCACCTGACCTTTGCTCTTTTGACAAAATATTACCTACTTTAGGAATATTTAACCCTCTATATTCTACTTCTCTTAGTTCAGGATTAATCAAATCTTGCAGATCTATTTCACGTCCTACCAGATCATCTCTAGTTAAGTCAAGTGAAGTTACTGTGCTTGGCTCGGGTGTTAGAACAGCCGTCATTTTTTTTCTTCTTCCATCAGCTAATAAACCAAGATTATAAATTTTTTGAGGTAGACCATCTTCATCTGTTAATGTAAATACAGCAGCCTTTCTATTTTCAGGCAGATCTGCCTCATTAAAAAGTCCTGTTGTAACTTTTACATCATTACTTGTAAATAATTTTACTAAATGATGAGTTCTTTTCTTGTAAAGTATACAATTTGTTAAGAACTCACTTGCATCTTGCTGTTTTCTTCCTCTGTATTTACTAAGCGATGCTTCAATATTTGCTTCTGCTAGGTTTTTAGCATCTCTGAGTCTAGATTCTTGCGCCGCCCTTTCAGATTCTGATGTTGCACTAATTGCAGCAATATTTCTAGCAAGTTTCGCATCAAGAAATGCTTTGCGCACAGAATTATTATAAGAAGGATTTGAGTATGTTTCCAGATTTTCTGCTGTAAAGTAACCTCTTTGAACTCCAAGTTCTTTAAAATTTCTATTTCTTTTCTTTTTTGCTTGATCACCACTGGCTGCATATGTCGCCTCAGTATATGTTGTTGTACATTCAAAGAGATATGTTAACAAATCATCTATTTCAATAGATCTCCTTCTATTTTGTTTCGCTTCCTCAAGCCTTGAAAAAATATTGTATAATGTCAAATAGGGTTCAGAGTTTCTTTGATCTTCAGCTAATGCTAATAATCCAGTTCTAAATTCATATGTATTATACAACATTTGTATTATTGAATTCATAAAACAAGACATGCCACAGTTCATTATACCAACATGACCGGGCGCAGCAGCGGGAGGAGGGAGGCGCGCAGGGGCAGCAACGACTACAGGAGCGGGTTTTGGTGCAGGTTTTGAAAGGGAAATGCGGCTAAGTGTATTTGCTTCTTCTCTCAAATATTTTTCATATTCTTCAACAGTATCAAAGCCTAGTTTAGATGCCTTTTCTAATTTCTTAGCATATGCTGCATTATTCATTTCTATTTAGATGATCTTTTCTTTTTTTGTGTTCCTTTCTTTTTGCGAGCTCCACCTGCCGCCCTTGTTGCTCTCTTACGATTTTTTTCAAATTCTTCAGCAGAATATGTATTGACTAAAATACCCTGTGCCGCAGGACCTCTCTGAATTAATTCTTGCAATGTGAACAAATCAGTATCCGCACTATCCTTTAATTGTAAGATTTGATAGATAAATGTTGAGCCAGTTTCTCTATCTATATTTCTTAAACGCTGTAAAATTATATTTTCAGCAGTTGTGATATTCGTTATTAGCTCTCCTGATCGCTTCCCTCTAGCAAGTAGGAATTTCTTATGTAAACGCAATGCTGCGAGTACTTGTACTACAACTTCTGTCTTATATTCTTGAATAAGCTCATCTGCTGTTTTTTCACTTCCTACTATCTCACCCTTTAAGATTTGAATTTCACTTTTTCCTGATCCCTTTTTACTAGCATCAGCAGCATTAAATGCATCAGCAGCAGCCTTCATTCTTTCTTCTATATTTTTTTGTTCAAATGTTGTTCTTGTAGTAGATACAAGAGTTTCTTCTTCTTCTGCTAATCTTGTAGCCTCTTCTCTAGCTTTGCTTTCTTTCTTCTGTGTAATTCTTTGTTGAATAGAGGCTGCTTCTTCAGGAGTAATAATACCTGCATTTCTCAGGATTTCTACATCAGCTATATCATGAGTTTCTGCAAATTGGCTCAAAATTCCATCTCTCATGCGTCTACTACCTTCATTTGTATTTGCAGCTGTACTTGGGTAAGTATCACGTAAAAGTTTGATATAATAGCGGAAATCTGCGCCCTTTTTAACTACTTCAGGAGTAGTTGTTTCCTGAACATTTCTAGCAACTCCTTCAAGTAATGATTGTTTTGTTTTCTTATACATAACTTCATAGTCAACTATATTTTCAGAAGTTGGATTTCCATCAATTTCAGGAATCTTTTTTAGATTAGGAATACTTGAAACTTCAGCATTCATAGCAGTAATATAATTTCTATACTGTTCATCATTATAATCAGGAAGTTTTTTGTAAAGGAAGCAGTAAGCAGATTTACTTAAGGATACTGTACTCATTGTATTTAATCCGATTATTTCTACAAATGTACTATTTGCATCTACTTCATTATGAGATTTAATAGTTCCATCGTTAAACTCAATCCACTTTCCATCGGATTCTTTATGAAGATAGGCATAGTGGCCGCCATTTGCTCCACCAAACTGACAACCAACACCAACACACTCAAAAAAAGTATCATCAATCTTTATTATTTTATTTATGGAGACTGCATTTTCTCTTTTAAAAGATCTCAAAGTAGCAAAATTAAAATCAGCTCTCTTTAGTTGAATAAATAAATGAGTTAGTGTGTCAGGAAACACATATTTAGCTTTATCAATTACTAAACGAGCCTCCTTAATTTTGGAATCAATTACTTTAAAGGAATTTCTATACGAAAAAGTGTCAAATAGTTTTGCAGTATTTCTATTTATTAAATTTTGTAGATAAAAAGATTGTGTTCTGTCATACTCTCCTTCAAGTGTAAGTTTCAAAGTTGTATCAGGTAATACGTCACTAGGTCTAGATATTTTCTTATATCCACCTATTGTTGTACCTTCTATAGAGGGTTTATCTTTATAATACAAATCCTTTATTAGTTGGTACTGAAATAATACTGGTTCTCTTAATGCACGTGCACTTGGTTTATCAAGTTTACTCATAATACAATTTTCAATAAAATCTGCAATATCGTGTTGCTTTCTAAAGCCAAGTTTACCATTGGCCGTTGGAGTACCAAGCAAATCTCTTTCATTCATTTTATTATATATCTTATTTACTTCCTTTTCCAATTTAGCAAAATCCTTTACTAATGTAGCAAAATCCTCCCCTGCAGAAACTTTCTCTTTAATTATACGTCTTCTTCTATTTGATTCATTTTCTCCAGGTTTATAATCGCTTTCTTTATACATACCAATCTCAGTTTCTAAACGTTTTCTAAAGTTATCATCTGTTTCATTGTATGGGCCAACCCATAGACATTCAAAATTAGCATTTAAATCAATAGAAATATTGATAGAGCGCCTACCAAGTAATGCAGCATTATCTAATTTTAGAAATATGTTTTTTAATGCTTTAACGGGTTCTAATTTTGAAAGGGTAAATTCTCTCACAAATTCTGGATTGGTTAAATCAAAAGTTGTAACTAATTCTTTAAAAGTAGGTATATGGTAAAGAAGTTGTAAAGAAGTATTTATAAAACAAGTATTTCCACTGTTCGCAATTCCAACATGGAATTTAATACTTTCTCCTAAGTTTGTATTTTCTGTTGTAGAAGGAAAATATTGCTGCAATTTTGATGCATTCACATCTGATGTATTTCTAATTAATTCCTTCTCCAACTTTTTATAGGGACTACTACTTGATGGATTCTCAATTAAAGCGGCCTTTACAGTATTCGCATTCCTATGATATTTTAATAAATTTTTTACTTGCGCTTCATCCATAGGTTTCCCCTGATCACTATACCAAGAAATCATATCAGCCATTTGTAAATCACTGGGTTCATGTAAATAGTATTTTATCATATCAATAGCATCTCTTTCTCTGCCATCCACTCGGTCAACGATTTTAATAAGTAGAGGGTTTGATAGTTTGTCAACTGGGTATTGTTTTCTTAATTTTTGAACTAAGGCTACCCTCTCATCTGATGATGTATCATTTGTGCTTATACCCTGCTGAGCATATAATAGACTATAAAAGTTAGACCCTGTTTTACCTTTTGCAGACATTCTATTTACAACCAAGGTTTTTCAACCGCTGGAACTTTTGTACTTTGAACAGAAGGCATTAATGTATTCCAACTGTTCGTACTATAAATAGGTTTCTGTGTTTGTTTTCCTTCCTCTTTATCTTTTTCTACTTTTTTAAGTATATCTGCCGTACTGGGCTGCATTTTTGTATTGAGAATATGAGGCAAAGTATATATTGTTAATGCACCTACAAAGATTGCAGCAGGAACAGGAATGGACAAAAGGCCAAATGTTGCAATGGCCGATCCAATCATAAGAAGTGAATCTCCAGCCAAAATCTTGCCTCCGTTTTCTTCAGCATATACCTTATATGTATCAATCATCGCATTATGTCCTTTAGGAAGAGGTTTTATCACGCCATAATAAAATCCTATATCATGGAGTAACTGAATCAGTACTAGAAGAACAACAAATAAGAAAGGGCTCCATCCGTAAAGAGGTGCAACGTAAAAACTGTAAAGATACTGTGCTAGTAAAAATCCAATAAAGATGATTCCAACATCTGCTATAACTCCTTCAAGGCCAAATGTATCATACCACAAATTCAAGCTCTTTCCTCCAACCTGATAATATCGTGTTAAAAAGAGGACAAACACATCAACAAATAAAATACCTGTGGCTAAGAAAGGTAATATATTTGTATCTTTGAAATCAGAAATATTTGGCAAATCATTTAGATTTGTCATAAAAGAACTAGGAGCCCCACCTTGCATTTAAATCTAGTAGAAGGACAGAGATTATGTGGAAGGTCTATGTGTTAACAAATGAAGAGAAAAGCCAAACCTATGTGGGAGCAACAGTGGATATTCATAGAAGATTAAGGCAACATAATTCTGAACTTTCAGGAGGTGCCAAATATACAACCTCTCGCTCATCGCAAGATCATACATTTTGGAAACGGGCACTCTACGTGGATGGATTCCAAAATAAGATTGAAGCTCTTCAATTTGAATGGGCTCTTAAATATCATTCCAGAAAATGTGCAAAAAAGAATTATACAAATGCACTATCAAAACGTTTCTTTGCACTACAATTGCTGTTAGAACTTCCCCAATGGAATCATGTTTCTGTTCATGAAGAAATTCCAGTCACTTTGTAGATGGAACGTCAGGAAGAATTTAATTTAAATAATTCACTTTCACCAAGATCTACAACTGGTTGGGTACTTGTATGGGATCTTGATCAGACGATTGTTGGAGAATATTCTGATCAAAGGAGATTAGATTCTGAAGAGCTAGTTCTCAATCCAAAAGTTGTTGAACTCCTACGATTGGCTGTGGAAGCCCGAGACAAAGATATTGTTTCAGCCATTTTCCTTTTAACAAACAATGCAGATGATTTCTTCATTAAAGTTGTTGAATTAACTTTGTCCATGAAATATAAGAAAAATTATCACTCAACTGTCTTTGATTATATAATGTCAAGAACTCATCCTTTTCGTGCACCACCTGAAGGGGACCCCCCAAAGTCCCTACGTGAAGTTGCCTATATGATGGGAGAAATTGGTCAACCTATAGATAATTTAGCCCAAAGAGTTATCTTTATTGATGATAAAAAGGACCATCTAATTGCAAATGAAATTCCAAAAGAACATTATATTCATGTATCTCCACCTTTTACCAAAGGGAGTGTAGATACAACAGATTATAGTTTTTTAGAGGCTGCTTTGAAGACAAAGAAGGGTGGACGTAGGAGAAACACTAGAAAAAGGAGCCTTTTTCGGAATCCATTTCAAACAAAAAATGGGAAACGTAGAAAAAGAAATCTAAAAACACGGAAACATTTATAGGTAGATGAAGGCCTCGGATTCCACGAATTCCTTAACAGAACTTACTGCAACAAAACATGATGATAGCACATGTTTTATTTGTTTAGAGGAAGAAACTTTAGGAAATCCACTTGTTAGTTCAAAGATTCTGCGAAATTGTGGTTGTCGCTTTTACGTTCACGCAGATTGTTGGAATGTTTGGATTAAAAATAAAACAGACTATGATTGCCCCATTTGTCATCGTGCAAGTATGTTAAAGATTCATATTCCTCCAAATCCAGTCCTCACAATGGAATTACCCCCTCCTGCGAGAAATATTCGTATTCAGAGATTACTTTGTATATTTACAACTCTTTTTATTTTTGGAGTTTCCTCCATCATTATAGAAAGAATTATAAATTCATAGGATTAGGTAGAGAGAATGCCGAATAAAAATCACAATAAGAATGCAAAAACTAGAAAAAGAATTCCACGAACTCTTCTTCCAGTCCTCGCGGCTACCGCTGCGTATGCTGCAACAACTCCTACACCAGTGAACCCTTATCCTGAGACATACGCCTTTTGTCACCTTCCCAAAGGTGCTACTGAATTTCAATGTGAATATAGTCTTAAAGATACACAAGACTTACGCTTTCCGGATAAATTGCATTCTATGAGACACCGTCCTAATAAGAGTTATCAACATGGGCATGTGTATTCATTAAAAAGAACACCTGGTATAGATCCTAGAGAGGTAAATAATTTAGGATGTCCAGAGAATTTAACTTCAGCAAATAAAATAAAATGCAGAACAAATTTTGAATCAAATATTGAAAGTACGATATTTCGTGGCGATACTGTTATAACACCTTATTACCCTATCAGATTTTCAGAAGGATTTCGCTTTCCTACTTATGAACAAATGCAAATGATCAAAGCGGAAGATCCAACTGCACCTGATCCTAATGAACCTGCATCACGTTGGCAAACTTATTTAGAGTTCTGTAGACAGTTTCCTAAAATCTGTGGAGCGAGTGCTTTGATCGCCGCTCTTGGCTTAGGCTTAGCAGTTCGTAGTAATAAAAAAGAATACAATAGGCGTGTAGTTGAGGGAACAAGAAAATATTTACAGAAACTTAAGAATGAAGGAACAAAGTTTACACAACGCAAAGGGAATCAAGGAAAGGCTAAACCATCCTGGGCTCCTGGTAAGAGATAAGTGAGTTAGCGAGCAAGAATTTCTTCTAGTGTTAGAACTACAAACTCTGCATTTTTGAGACCCTTTCCAGTGAGTGCTGAAATAGCATCATTATGTGATGAAATAAGTATATAGGAGCTTTCATCGTATTTTTCGTAAAGCTTATTCAACATAAGAACAAAAGAAAGCATTCTTGACCAAAGAGAGGTTTGATTTTCTCGTTCTTTCCAGAACATAGGTGTTTCAGGAAGAAATTTGAAGGTATAGTGAAAATGTTCACTTTGAAGTTCTGTTTTTGTTTTTCTATAATTGCATACATGATTACCTCCTTGACGTTCAAGCAGATTATCATGTAAATATAAAGTTCCCACATTTAACTCTTCAAAGAGTTCATCTGTTGTTTGAATACAACGAGTCAGTGGTGAAGACCAGATATCCAGGATTTTATATTCAGAGAGTTTCTTTGCAGATTCCTGCACTTGTTGAATTCCTTTTTCTGTTAACTTTGCATCTTTGTACTTTTCATCTTCAAAGGCAGATTCACCTTGCTCATGGAATGCCACATTGTGCTCGGCTTCGCCGTGACGAATAAATATATATTTCGGACCCATACATGGAAATAATATGTAACACTGTCAAATTTAGCGAGGAGGCTACCATCCAGCGAAAGGTAATGCACGACGGCGTGCACCATCACGAGGATTCGCAAGTTTCCAGGCTCTGGTATATTGATTTATTGATCGTTTAACTTCATCAGTTTCTACTCTATCTATTTTATCTAGAACAGACCAGATAAATTCAGGATCATTTAATAAGCCTCTTGAAGCTCTTATTTGAGTAATTGAATTACTTCTTCTTCTTTCTGTTGCTATGAATGAACGACTATGATCCGCACATGTAAGATCACGACAGATAACATTATAATGGATTCCTGGAAATTTTTCCATTAAATAAGTATTACTAAAGAAAGCATCAGGACCATCTTCTCTTGAAATACCATTAAAAAATCCATATTCTTTTTGAATATCTTCTGCAATATTATGAAAATATCTTTTACCATCATCAATATCAACTGGATAATAATTAGCAGGTCTATCTCTTAGAGCATGTCTTACCCTTTCCATAGTTGGATATGAACTTGCAGCAAATTTTCCAATTACTTGTTCTTTGTTAATATAAGGATACGTTGCTCCTGGTAAAAAAGGAAGCCAGTGTGCTTCTTTAGCGACTATTTCAGGATGTAATTCAAGATCTGCTTTTTCACATAATCCTGAATATCTAAGTTTGGGATAATCAAGTCTATACCAGTAAGCCAGTGGCAAAAAATTGGAAACAGCATAGGTTTGGCCTGGTAAACGTACAGTTATAATATCTTCATTTACAAACAATAATTCAGCAAGTCTTCTCTTCGTTAAATTCAAATACGGATATTTCAATAATGCTGAATCCTCTCTTATAGCACTATGTAAAAAGGCATTTCTTTCATCCTTATAATATGCTGTATTTCCACATTGTTCTATAGTTATATATATACAATTATCTGGAACAGTATGTGTAACTACCTGATTAGAATCTGGATCACAAACATCTGCACCATGCCCAATATAAAAATAGGACTTTACATCATTCGGGAGGGCAAGAGTTTTTTGTAGAGATTCATTCATTGTTTCTTCTTATACGTTGTTTTAGTTTTTTTGGTTTTTGAACCACCTTCTTTTAAGAAATTGGGTAATTTTCCAAAGGGCTTTGTTTCTTTTTTCTTTGGACGCTGTGAAAATGTATTCTTTTTTGTTTTATTTTTCTTCAATGGAAGATTAAAAATATCATTTAATTCATATTTTGATTTTTTGGAAAGGCCCTTTTCATAATTCAATATTTCTTTTTCAAGGGCTTCCAAGTTCACTTCACGCACATTTAGATTTTCATTCTCACTAAACGTATTGTTCATTCTAATGAATACTTATATTTTTGCACAAAGAGTCTATTCACCAAATATTTAGATTTACTAAATAGGTATGTCAGGAACATCTATATCTGGAAATGGTGGTACAGATACTTTCTATATTCAGCAATCAGGATCCAATGTTCAATATAAAAAAAATAATGAAAGTTGGACAACGATTAGCAGTTGGCCTTTGAATATAACGAATAGCACTCCGTCAAGTGGTTACCTTCCTATACTTCTTACAACAAATATAACACTCTCTTCCACGAGTCAATATTTCAATTGTAGTTCATCAAAACTTCAATTTGGTAGTCAAAGCACAAATGCTGATGGAACTATTCCGACAATAACAATCAGTGGTGTTACTGGGTATCCAGGTGTTATTTCAAATGGTGCTTTTGGTGTAAATGGATATGCCAATATTTTAGTGTTTAATCTTTCCGTTGTATTTTCAAGTTCTACCCTTGCATCTGCAGGTGGAATCATTGGACAAGGTTACTATGCAAGAGGAGTTACAGGATGTTATATTATCAATTGTAATACGAATGGAACTATAAGTGATACTGCTGGAGGTATAGTGGGAACAAATGCTGCAGCCAGTAATGGAAATTTGAGTATAATTGGATGTTATAGCCTTGGTGGTATTTCAGACAATGGTGCTGGAGGAATAGTAGGAACCTATTGTTGTTATCAAGGAGGAACATTACTTATTGATAGATGTTATAGTAAAGGAAATATAGCAGTCAATGCTGGAGGTATTGCTGGATATTATGCAGCAACAGGAAGTGTTGGAAATGTCGCAAATGTAACCATTCAGAATTCGTTTAGTTTAGGAAATATTACAGGAGGTGATGCTGGAGGAATTGTTGGAATTTCTGCAGCATCTGCAAATGGTACACTTACTATTTCAAATTGCTACAGCAGAGGAAGTATTGCTGCAAATGCAGGAGGAATTGTGGGTGGTTCTGGTGGAAATGCAACATCAAGCTCAATAACAGTAAGTAATTGTTACAGCACAGGTTCTATAGATTCATTGGGCGGAGGTATTTTTGCAAGAAGTTCTGCAACAACTTCAATTGCTTATAATTGTTACACATCGGGATCTGGAAGCACAGGCGGTATTTATTACAATTCTACAAATGATAATCTTAAAGGCTCTTCAAATTATAGTGAAGCAAATAATTCAGGTAGTGGATGGAATGATACCAATGCTTCTGGAAAACTCACAGGAGTTTCCAATAATACAACTTGGATAAGTTTATCTTCAAATACTCCATACGTTTTAGTAAATTTTGGATATTCCACTTATTCTGTGGATAATATTATTGGTTCTTATTCATTGAAATCTTCAGAAAGTTTTAATATTTATTTAGGAAGCACAAGTTTACCTGCAGTAAAAAGCGGTCCAACTTATTCTCTGTTAAAAGTGGATGGAAGTACATCCTTCTCAAGTTTTTCAATCAATTCCTCTACAGGTGTCATTACTCCTGCTTCTTCAACCCAAGTTGGAACATATACCCTTTTTATTTATACAGTAGAGGGTGATTCATATGCTTTTATAACCTATACATTTGGTATTTATAATGCTCTTATACAAGTAAGTACAATTACTTGTTGTGAAACCAAATATAATTTAGAAAATCCTTCTTATAATCTTTTGAATGAATTAAAAATGGCGAATGCTGTTTTAGTAGATTTTAACTATAATTCCAAGAGACAATTTACTTCCTACGCAGAATATATTAAAATGCTTCAAGCCAGAAGATAAGAAACATCAGGTTTGAATTGAACAAGTTTTGAATTAAAATAGGCTGCTACTTTAATATCATCTTGAACTCCGAGGGTTGTGAAAATCATAGCACAGACATTAGAGTCAGGAGACTTACCAGGAAAGTAACGATGAGTATTGTCATGAATGACAACAATAGGAATATTTGATGTTCCTGCAATTTCATTTATGACAAAACTCTTTCCTGTAGCCCCACCTCCTGCAATGACAAGAGGGCACATTTCTTCTCCGCGTTCTACAGCTGTAAGATACTGCTGAACATACGCCACCTTGGATTCATGAGTAGTAAGAGTAGTGGGGAACATTTTTGTGTCGTCCTTGATGGAAGTTTTGGCATCAATTTTTTGAAAACTATATTTAACCTGTAAAACAGGATCAATACAGTTTTTATAAATCAGTTATCCATTAGTTACTCACGACAATCAACAATACACAACAACACAAACCACCCAGAGTATCTTTGAAGATACAGGGTGCTTAGTTGGAGTAGGCAAGACCACCCATACCAGACATTACACGGAGAACGTTGTAGTTGGTGGCATATACGTAGACGGTGGAAGAAGTGGTGGTACCGACGGCGTTGTTGGAGACGGTGAGGAGGAGAGTGGTGTTATCAATACGAGACAAGTTGCAAGTACCGCTGGGCTGGTGTTGCTCAGGCTGGAGGGCAAACGAGTAGACGTTGATACCGACCGCAGGGACGTTGGTGTGGTGCTGGTAAGGCTGTACTTCGTTGAAGTAGCGACCCTCACGAACCTGGAAGCGATCGTGGCCGTTGAGCTGGAGGAGAGCAGTGATGACAGGGTTCTTACCAGCCATACCCTCAACACGAGTGACGGAGTAACCGGACTCGAGGACAGAGCGGTCCCACCAGTCAGAGAAGTTGAAGGGTTGCTGACCCTTCCAGGGGTTGATGATGGTGTCATCGCAGGAGACATAAGAGTCACGCTGGACAACCCAAACAAGTTCCTTACAAGGGTGGTTGAAGTTCAACTTGAGCTTGTTGGAAGAAGAGGTGATGGACTCACCGCCAGTGAACTGGAGGGTCTCAATGAGGTACTCGTGGGAGACCTGGGCGAACTTACGACGCTCATCAGTATCGAGGTAGATGTAGTCTACGTAGAGAGAGGCGGCAGTCAAGTTGGCAGCGGCAACACGGTCACGGATGGTGTGGGTGTTGGTGAGCTGAGGAGTGATATCAAAGCACAAGTTACGGAGATCGTTGAACTCGAGGTTGATACGGACTTCGTGGTACTGGAGGGCGATCAAGGGGAGAGCAAGACCAGGATTGCGGCAGAACCAGAACTGGAGGGGGATGTAGAGAGTGTACTCAGGGGCGCAGTTGAGGACCTCGGCAGAAGAGTTGGGCTCACCGCCAGCGCAGTCATCGTCGCAACCCTCACCACCCTGAACGAGCAAGTTGGTGAGCTGGGGGATGTTACCTACCATCTTGGCGTAACCGGCCTGCTTACCAGGCTCCTGGGTGAGCTCATTCCAGATGTGGAGCCACTGGCCGTAGTGCTTATCAATGCGCTGACCACCGATTTCGAGCTCAACGGACTTAACGAGGTTGTGACCAACCCAGTTGAGCCAGCGGAACTGAGCACCAGAACCGTCAGTGCCCTGGAGGGTGACCTTAGGGAGAGTGGCCTGGAGGTAGATACGGTGGATCAAATCACCGTTACGCTGGATAGTGCAGGTTACACGCTTGCCGAAGCCAGGGGAACCGTTGAAAGGGTTCTCAATGGACTCCATGGCGAAGTTGGTGTGACGACGGTAGACTACCTTGAAGAAGGTGATCTGGGGGTTACCAGTAAGGTAAACATCTTGGGCGCCATAAGCGACGAGTTGCATCAAGCCACCACCTGTCATTGTATATCCCTTGGAAAGAAAAAAAATTTGGCGGAGCCGGAAATGCGAAAAAAAGAAACTTTTTGCAGAGTTGATCGGTGACCCTTTTTATAATGGGGAAACGCACTTCCCTTAGTAGGGTCTAAACATAAATTTGGCTACAAAGTAGCAAAATGTCAGTAGAAGATGCATTTTTTAAAATACGTCCTACCAAAAGAAGCAACCCTGAGGCCAGAACAACACTTGATGCTTTACACCAAGCACAAATGAATGCAATTCAAACACGTGTGAAACAAAAGGATGAATTACTTTTTCAAAAGGAAGAACTTGAGAATCAGTTAGAGAATACAACAGATGATGTTCTATACGAAAAATTAGAACAACAACTAAAAGATCTCAATGAAGAGATTCAAAAAAGAGATAAGAATACTGAAATGTATGATTATTTCTTAGAAACAGGTGAACTCCTCTATAAATACTATGATATTCAGGATAAGATTGCTCATGGTGCTGAAGGATCCAAGAAAGTAACAACAAAAAAGACAAATCCTGGAGATATTTTATCAGCCTTGCAACAGGCTGCAGAATCTGAGGGCGATGTTCTTCAAGTAGAAAGTCAAGAAACACTCAGACGTGATAAATTACTTGAATCCTATATTCAAAAGATTGATCCTGAATATTCTCGTCAAGCGGTGGATGCCTTGAATGATCCTTATGGAGAATGCGCCTTCTGTGGAATTGAAATGATCTTTAGTGCGAATGAGGCACTTTTTACTTGCACAAAATGTGGATACCAAGATTTTGTACTTATTGATTCTGATAAACCAAGTTACAAGGATCCTCCTCGTGAAGTGAGTTATTATGCGTATAAAAGAATTAATCACTTTAATGAATGGATTGCGCAATTCCAGGCGAAAGAAAGCACGGAAATTCCAAATGATGTGTATGAGGCTATTTTGGCTGAATTGAAGAAAGAAAGAATTAATGATACACGTATGTTAAAAGCGAATAAGATTCGTGAGATTCTGAAGAAATTAAAATTCAATAAATATTATGAACACGTTCCTCACATCCTCAATCGTCTCAATGGTCAGAATGCACCTGTGATGTCTCGTGAAGTAGAAGAAAAACTCCGTTATATGTTCAAAGAAATTCAACCCAGTTTCCAGAAACATTGTCCAGAAGGACGAAGCAATTTCTTAAGTTATTCGTATGTTTTGTACAAGTTTTGTGAACTTCTTGAATTGGATGAGTACCTACCTTCTTTTCCCTTGTTAAAAAATCGTGATAAACTCTATGTGCAAGATAAAATCTGGCAGAAGATTTGTGCAGATTTAAAATGGGAATTTATTC